>Ga0316202_10000251_pt1 | contig 71674 bp, 55 predicted proteins | sample 3monrhotite_MG_FD_204934 | JGI IMG/M metagenome (GOLD analysis project Ga0316202, IMG submission 204934) | Microbial mat bacterial communities from mineral coupon in-situ incubated in ocean water Damariscotta River, Maine, United States -... | ecosystem: Environmental > Aquatic > Marine >...
TTTTAGAATAAACCGCTCACAGAACAAAGCAACAATCTTTAATAATCTAATATCCAAAATGGTCAACAAAGAGAAAGTCTATCACAAACAAATTATATGCAACTAAATACTGACCTCTATAAAATTAATTAAAAGTTGTAATTTTGGCAAAATTATTGCGTCAATTAGTAAAATAACCCTAAAAAGTTTAAACAAATGAAGAAAATATTAATTTTAATGCTAACTATTTATAGCGTTTCACTTACAGCACAAGAAATAAATTGGATGACACTTGAAGAAGCTATTCAAGCTCAAAAAACAACACCTAAAAAAATATTTGTTGATGCTTACACTATTTGGTGTGGACCTTGTAAAATGTTAGACAAAAACACGTTTCATAATAAAGATGTAGCTGATTATGTAAATAAAAATTACTACGCTGTAAAATTTAATGCTGAAGGTAATGAAACTATAAACTATAAAGGTGTAACCTACACAAATCCAAATTTTGATGCTTCTAAAAAAGGTAGAAATAGCTCCCATCAGTTATCTGGTATTTTTGGAATAAGAGCATATCCAACTTTGTTATATTTAGATGAAGAAGCAAATCTTATTGCCCCAATAACTGGATACAAAACTCCTAGCCAATTAGAGCTTTTCTTAACGTTTTTCAATTCAACTGATGTAAAAAGTATCACCCAAGAAACCTGGGAAAGTTACGCTGCTAATTTCACACCTACATTTAAAGATTAGTTACAATCTTATTTTAAAATATAAGCTCCTTTTTGCATGGTACTGTGAAAAGGAGTTTTATTTTTTAAACAAGTTTGCTCCCATTTAGCAACATAACTTTTATAATTTGAACCATCGGCTACTAATAGTTTTGGCTGCAGCACTTTTAACAACCTTTCTAAATTAATTTTTGGCGATTTTTGTAAAATTACTATGGAAGGTTTTATTGGATTATATTTATAAATACCCAAACTATCAACCACTAAAATAACTTCATTTTTAAATTTAAATAAATTTAGAATAGGCATAGCTTCAAACTCCTCTCCTATTCCTGAACCGATTAAAAATGGCTTAATTGTATAATCTTTTAGATTTATTGAATCTGAAGAAGCAATAGTTAGCAAATCTCCAAATCGAATTCCAACAATACTAGTTTTACGCTTATTAAATATAATTAATTCATTGGTTGATTGCAACTTCTGTTTTTCAAAAATAAGAATTGACTGAATAAATAACATAGAAATTAACACAAAAACAAAGCGATAAAAAACCTTCTTTTCAATCCATTTAATAGTTACAAATATAAAAGTATAGAGAGCTAACATTAATGTCAATGAAAATGAAATATTTTGAATAATAAAAATTTCCTGATTTGAAATCCATTCCACAAAACGATTCATTAATTGAATAACGTAACTATAAGAATCTCCTAAAAATTGTGGTAAAATATCAAAAATAGCTAAGGTAATAATTAGTATTCCTGCTGTTAAAATAAATCCTAAAAATGGTATTATCACCAAATTAGACAAGAAAAATAACCCTGGAAATTGATGAAAATAAAATAAACTTAAAGGTAAAACCCCTATTTGCGCTGCAATTGAAACCGTAAATAATTGCCAAGTTTTATCTGGTAACCAATAACTTGGTTTCCATAAATTATATAATTTTGGTTGAATCCAAACTATTGAAAAAACAGCTAAATAACTTAACTGAAAGCCAACTTCAAACAAATAAAACGGATTAAACAGCAATAAAAAAAACATGGAAATTACCAACGTATTGTATACATTAGAACGCTGTATTAATTGCATGCCTATTGTTAATGCTGTAAACATAGAAACTGCTCTCACTACTGAAGCTGACAACCCAGCAATAATAGCATATACCCAAAGTAAAAGTATAATGCATAATGTAGCTATTAATTTTCCATTTTTAAAATAATCTAGCGGTTTAAATATAAGAATTAATAACCCTAAAATGATACCAATATGCAACCCTGAAACTGCTAAAATATGCACTGCTCCTGCTCCTGAATAGCTTTCAAACAAATCACTTGAGATTGTATTTCTTTGCCCTAATAATAACGCATTTATAACCGCTAATTCATCATCTTTAAACCCATTATTTATTAATGAAGTATTTATGTTTTCTCTAATTTTTGAAGCAAAACCTTTTAAAGTTTTACTATTATTTTGAAGTACTAAAAATGCTGATTTCTGAAGGTGTACTTGATGCTGAATTTGCTGGTTTTGAAGGTACTTTCTGTAGTTAAAACCATCTGGATTCAGAGGTTCATTTATATTCAAAAACTCAGTTTTAACAACTAAATTGTCATCCACATGTAATTGACTTTTAATACTATCCTTTTTAATAATTACTAAAATTCTTCCAATAGTATTATTGTTATTTAACTGAAGTACTTTTGCTTCATATTTATTAGAATAAGCGGTTGATTTTAATATTTTTTGAATTTCTATAAGTGAAGACAAAGATTTATTAGGCATAAATTCAGAAGAATTCGCATAATGTAATTTTTTGTTTAATTGATTCTTATAGGTTATAGAACTTATCCCAATAAAAAAGGAAATAAAAAAAACTAAAATTGTAAAAAATACAGAAAGTTGAAATTGTTTGTTGGCTCGAAAGTATTGAACACCTAACAATAGTAATAAAAGACCAACAATTACAACTAATTGAAATGGTTGAAAATTATAATTCTTCCCTACTAAAATCCCTAATATTAAAAAAAATGTAAGTTGTACAGGAACAAATTTTAAATACTTTTTCATAGCGTGCTAAAGTTACTAAAAAAAAATTAATCAATAATTTTAGCTTCATCTTAAAAAAACATTTTTGTAACAATTGTTACTAACTGATATTTATCAGTATAGTCCTTTCCAAGGAGTTCTAATTTTGATGAAATATTTAATTTGAAATTATGAGAAAATTAATTTTCAGTAGTATAGCAATATTTACCATTGCCTTTAATTCAATTGGTCAAGACCTTGCACCGTATATTAAAATTGGTGAAAGTAGTGAGACTATTCAACAAGTTTCCGATAAAGTTATTGAAGCCTTAACAGCAAATTCATTTACAATTTTAGGAGACTATAATCCTTCAAACAAAAGCACTTTAAAAGTTATTGCTTTTACAAGAACCGATTTAAAAAATACGGTGGTTAAAGTAACGGACAGAGGTGCTCTTGCTGCAGCCTTCAAAGTTGGTTTGGTTCAAAAAGATGGAAAAGTGGTAATTTCTTATACCAATCCTGACTATATTTTAAGAGCTTATCTAGGTAATAATTACAATACATTTAAAGGGACATTTCAAAAATTTAGTACAGATTTAAAATCAACTTTTGCTACCATAGGTAATGAATTTACTCCTTTTGGTGGAACCATAAAAGCGGATAAGTTAAAAGGATATCATTATAAAATAATGATGCCTTATTTTACGGATCCTATTGAACTTAATGAATTTACTTCATTTGAAGAAGGATTAAAAGTAATTGAGAACAATTTAAAAGCAAAAAAAGGTCAAACCGTTGAAGTATATAAAATTGTTTACCCAAATGAAAAAGTAGCCGTATTTGGTATTGGTTTACAAAGTAAAGAAGACGGTGAATCTGTCTTTTTACCAATAATTGGAGAGGAAAATATTGCTGCTATGCCTTATGAAATTATCTTACAAGGTAAAAAAGCAACGATGCTTCATGGAAAATACAGACTTGCCTTAAGCTGGCCAGAATTAACTATGGGAACTTTTATGAAAATTATGAGTACTCCTGGAGATATTGAAGATACTTTAGAAGGGCTTTGTAAATAAAAAACATACTACATAAAAAAAGCTAAAACATTTAAATGTTTTAGCTTTTTTTATATTAAATGTAAAAACTACTTTTCGCTTTTACCAGAACCTGTCAATCCAGCTGAAACAATAAATTTCATTACATCTCCTGAATTGTGGTCAATTGGTTTAATATTTTCTTTTGATACAATTAATAATTCACCTGTAAAAGCATAAGAAAACGGAAAATAAACTGCTACTTTCTCTAGATCATCTAAAAAATCTATATTTTCTTCCGTAATGAATCCGATTCTTTCCAAATTACTGTTAGTATCAATTTTTACTAATACGGGCTTTGTAAATTTCTTTTCCTTTCCTATAAAAGCACTAAATAAATCATTGAGTACCGTATAAATAAAATTAAGTAATGGCACTTTCTCAATTATTTTTCGAACCAGTAATTTTAATGGACGTGCAATAAAAGTTTGCCCAATAAAACCAATAATTATTAATAATAAAATTAACGTTAAAATACCAATACCTGGAATTGTAACATCAAAAAACTTGGTTAATATTTCTTCGGATGCATTATCCACAACGGTAAAAACTGAATAAATTATATAAGCCGTTATGGTAATTGGAGCCAAATATAATAACCCTTGAAGAAGGAAGTTTAGTAATTTTTTTAATAATTTGTCTTTCATGATTATTTAATTTAATTTTTTAATCTCATACAAATCTTTACGGCGATCCTTTAAGTTACGCACACTTCCAAACTGATTTAACTCCATTAACATATTTAAATCAACATCAACAATTAACATCATTTCTGTATTTGGAGTTGCTTCAGCTTTAATACCATTCGCTGGAAAAGCAAAATCACAAGGGGTAAATACCGCAGATTGTGCATATTGAATATCCATGTTATTTACTTTCGGTAAATTTCCAATACTACCGGCTATGGCAACATAGCACTCATTTTCAATAGCACGTGCCTGACAGCAGTTTCTAACTCGAGAATACCCATTTTGAGTGTCTGTTAAAAAAGGAACAAATAAGATGTTCATTCCATCTTCCGCAAGCAATCTTCCCAATTCAGGAAATTCTGAATCGTAACAAATTAATACACCAATTTTCCCACAGTCTGTATCAAAAGCTTTAATTTGATTCCCACCTTGCAAACCCCATACTTTTGTTTCATTGGGAGTAATGTGTAATTTTTCATAACGTTCAGAGGTTCCATCTCTTCTTAATAAATAACCCGCGTTATATAAATGGCCATCAACTACTTCGGGCATACTTCCAGAAATAATATTAATGTTATATGAAATTGCCAATTGTGCCATTTTATCTATAATAGGCTGTGTATAATTTGCCAACTCTCTTATGGCATCAGATTCAGCAAGGTGGTTATTTTCTGCCAATAAAGGTGCGTTAAAAAACTCAGGGAACAGCGCAAAATCAGACCGGTAGCCTGAAAGTGATTCTACAAAAAATTCAACTTGTTGCATGAGTTCTTCTAAATTTTTATACGGGCGCATTTGCCATTGCACTAAACCCAAACGAACTACTTCTTTTTTTGCAGTTGCTTTTTTAGTTGGTTTTTGATAATAAATATTATCCCATTCCATTAAAACAGCAAATTCTCCTGAAGATTCATCTCCTTTTAAATAACCTTTTAATATTTTTGTTGGGTGAAAATCATTCGAAATTTGAAAGTTTAACACAGGGTCGTGAATTTCCTTTGCTTTTACCTTATTAATATATTCTTTAGGACTTAATTCCTCGGAGTGTTTGTGATAATTTGGAATTCTACCTCCAAATGCAATCCCCCTTAAATTAAGGCGTTCACATAATTCTTTTCTGTAGTCATATAATCTTCGGCCCAAACGTAAACCTCTATATTCGGGAGTTATAAATACATCTATTCCATACAAAACATCTCCTTCCGTATTATGAGTACTAAACGTAAAGTCCCCAGTTAAATCTTGGTAAGTATGTTTTTCATCAAAGTTACTATAATCTACAATTATTGAAAGTGCCACACCTGCAATTTTATTATTTATTTTAATAACAGCCTGTCCTTCTGGAAATAAATTAATTAAATTTTTTATTTGAGACTCTTTCCAAAAGGAATCAGGCATATTGATATAGCTCTTTATCATTGCTGTTTTCAGCTCTTCATAATCTACTAACTTTAAATAAGTTAATTCAATATTTTCAATTTCTTGCATAGTTATTGTAGTTGTTTTTTAAAGACTGCAAATTTACAAAATTTAATGTATTATTAGTGTAAAAATTATTGGAGTCATTTTCAAAAAATTTTACTTCATTTTGTCATAAATTTTAGCTAAAAAAAATAAGAAATGGAAATATTTTCGAGATAATAATAAGTTATGAAAATAAATTATAAATAAGTTGTAATTTGTAACGTATTGTATAGCAATTATTTAACTCATTAAAAAGCTTGTAAATAGGTTGTAAAATTTTAAAAAATAATTAAAAAAGAGATTGAATTATTTTATAATTTTGATATAGCAAAAGAAGATTTATTTAATTTTAAAAATACAGAAATTCACTAACTTATATTAAAAATAAATTACAATGAAAGAAATATTCTCACAAGATAATGAGCCTCCCCTTGCGCAGGATTTATCTACAACAGAACTGATTTTAGAAACTGCAACTACTGAAGGAAAATTATATAAAGATTCTGAAATTGTTCTTTCAGATTTTAATATAATAAATCCTGAAACCGCAAAATTTAGAACAAAATTTTTCCCTCTTGCAACCGATAAACAATGGAATAGTTGGAGATGGCAAATTCAAAACAGTTATACCAATTTTAAAAAGCTTTCAGAAGTTTTAGACGTTAGTAGTATTGATGATGTTGACTTTTTAACAAAATCAAGAAAACTTCCACTTCGAATTACACCTTATTATGCCAGTTTATTTGATGGAAAACAAGGTAATTACCCTTTAATAAAATCTGTAGTACCATCTAAATTAGAATTAATAATTTCAGAAGGCGAAGAAAATGACCCATTGCATGAAGAAGAAATGTGTGCAAGTGAAAATTTAATTCATCGTTATCCCGATAGGGTTTTAATGCTGTCAACCGGCTTTTGTTCAGTGTATTGTCGTTATTGCACGCGCTCACATATGGTTGCAAAAGACAAAAAACACTATGGCGTAAAAGCTTGGGAAAAATCTATAGAATATGTTAGAAACAATCCAAATGTACGTGATATTGTAATTTCGGGTGGAGATCCCTTAACATTACCCGATAAACATTTAGAGTTTTTACTAGCATCTCTTCGTGCAATTTCACACGTTGAAATTATTAGATTGGGAACAAAAGTTCCAATGGTACTTCCCCAGCGTATTACCAAAAATCTGGTAAATATGATTAAAAAATTCCATCCTATTTATATGAGTGTTCACGTAACACATCCTGATGAATTTACACCAGAAGTAAAAGAAGCCTGTACAAGAATTGCCAATGCAGGTATTGTAATGGGCAGTCAAACAGTACTATTACAAGGTGTTAATGATGAAGTAGCAATTATGAAGGATTTAATGCATAAAGCGTTGATGAGCAGAATAAAGCCATATTACATATATCAATGTGACCCAATTCCAGGTTCGTCACATTTTAGAACACCTGTATCTAAAGGTTTAGAAATTATTCAAGGATTACGAGGTTTTACAAGCGGTTATGCAATACCACATTTTGTTATTGACGCTCCAGGTGGTGGTGGTAAAATACCATTGCTTCCAGAATATTACCAAGGCAGAGAAGGCGATTATGTAGTTATGAAAAATTTTGAAGGAAAAATATATAAATATTATGACCCTATATAATGACAATTTTTAAAATCAGGAAGATAAGCGATCCTTATCTTCCATCAAATGAAATTGCAATTAAGCAAGTTTTTAGCATTTTAAAAACCCATTTTCCTAGTGTAAAAGAAGATAAAATTAATGAGATTCTTGCTCAAATGAAAGACCCATTAAAATATAAATTTTCTTCTAGTTTATTTGTTGCCGAAGATGGTCGTTCTAATGTCAAAGGCTTTGCCATTCAGTTTTACATGCCTGATAAAAATTTCTTTTATTTAGATTATATTGCTGTAAAACCAAGTAGAACATCTTCAGGAGTTGGTGGCGCAATCTATGAGCACTTACGAGAAGATGCACAAATGCATAAATCAATTGGAATTTTTATGGAATGCCTACCCGATGATGAAACCTTATGCAAGGATAAAAGCGAAATTAAACAAAACCAATCACGGTTGGCTTTTTATGAACGTTACGGTGCTAGACCAATTATTGGAACTAACTATGAAACAAATGTAAACCCTGATGATGATTGTCCGCCTTATTTAGTTTTCGACGATTTAGGAAATGATATTCGCCTTTCTTCAACAAATGCTAAAAAAATTGTTAGAGCTATTTTAGAACGTAAATATCCAACATTTTGTCCTTAAAAATATATAAAAAAGATCCTCAATTCTATAAAAGACAATCCAATAAAACTTAGAGAATTTAAATACATAGTAAAGGAAAGACCTGTTGAAATTAGGGAAGCTGTAAAGGATGAAATTGCTTTAGTAATTAATGATAAGCATGATATCCATCACATTAAAGAAGTTGGATATATTGAATCACCGATTCGCATTAGCAGTATTTATAAAGAAATTACTAAGTTAAAAGCTTTTAAAACAAGACCTTCAAGAGGGTATCCTGATAAATATATTACGGAGGTTCATAACCCAAAATATGTGAATTATTTTAAAACGGTTTGTGATAAATTACCTGAAGGAAAATCTATTTACCCTTATGTCTTTCCTATTCGAAATATGACTCGTCCTCCAAAAGACTACACAGTTTTGGCAGGTTATTACTGTATTGACACTTTTACGCCTTTGAATAAAAATGCTTATTTAGCAGCACATTCTGGTGTAAATTGCGCCTTAACGGGTGCCGAATTATTGTTAGAAGGTTACCACAGTGCTTATGCGCTTGTTAGACCTCCAGGGCACCATGCTGAAAGAGATGCTTTTGGCGGATTTTGCTATTTTAACAATGGCGCAATTGCGGCAAATTTCTTATCTAAATATGGAAAAGTGGCTATTTTAGATGTTGATTATCACCATGGAAACGGACAACAACAAATTTTTTATGATAGAAAGGATGTTTATACTGTTTCAATCCACGGAAACCCTTCTTTTGCCTATCCTTATTTTTCTGGTTTCGCAGATGAAAAAGGAGAAGGAGAAGGAAAAGGTTTTAATTTAAATTATCCATTAAAAGAAGCTTTAACTGGCGAAGAATATCTATCATATCTTAAAAAAGCAATCAAAGTGATTAAAGAATTTAAGCCTGTATATTTAATTATTAGTTTAGGTTTTGACCCAGCAAAAGGAGACCCAACAGGAACTTGGTCACTTAAAGCCTCCGATTTTAAAAATAATGGAGCCGAGTTTGGTAAACTTCCTTTCCCAATATTATTTGTGCAAGAAGGTGGCTATAAAAACAGAACTTTAGGTGTAAACGCACGAAATTTTTTCGACGGTTATTTATCAACCTGAATATTAAAAAACAATAATAAATAGATGAAAATAGGTTTAACATACGATTTAAGATCAGATTATTTAAAGCTTGGATATTCCCTTGAACAAACTGCTGAATTTGATAAGGAAAGTACCATAGAAAATATTGAACAAGCCATACAAAATGCTGGTTATGAAACAGTGCGTATTGGACATGCTCAAAGTTTAATGAAAGCACTTTTGAACGGTGAAAAATGGGACTTGATTTTTAATATAGCCGAAGGATTGTATGGTGAAGGACGAGAATCTTTAGTACCTGCATTGTTAGATTCATACAAAATACCGTATGTTTTTTCTGGTCCTGTAACCTTAGGTATTTCATTAAATAAAGCATTTACAAAACAAATTGTTAAAGAAAGTGGCGTTAATACGCCAGCTTTTCATGTCGTTTCAAAAGTAGAAGATCTATCAAAAATAAATCTTGAATATCCCCTTTTTGCAAAACCAATTTCAGAAGGGACAGGAAAAGGTATTGATACCAAATCTTTTATAAAATCAGAAGAAGAATTAAAAAAAGTTTGTACTTATTTACTTTCTCAATTCAATCAACCTGTTCTTGTTGAAGAATATTTACCAGGCCGTGAATTTACTGTAGGCGTTTTAGGGACTAGCGAAAATGCTTTTGTTCCTGGCGCAATGGAAATTGTTTACAATGAAAATACGCACAATTTTTATTCATATGATAACAAAGAAAATTATGTTGGGCGTATTAGTTATGTTGCTGTTGAGGGTGACTTGCTAGAACAATGTAAAGAAGTTGCGCTAAATGCTTGGAAAGCTTTAAATTGTTTTGATGGTGGTAGGGTTGATGTTAAAATTGATCGTTTTGGAAAAATGAGTTTTATTGAAGTGAATCCGTTGGCTGGTTTGAATGCTGAAATTTCAGATTTGCCAATTTTATGTGGCTTGAATAATTTTTCATATCAAGAAATAATCAATGAGATTCTTAAATCAGCCATCAAAAGAAATTTCATTAAATGAAAAAAAAGATCGTCATACTTCACAATCAAATTTCTAGCAATACGCCAGATGAGTTAGATGTAATACATCAGCTAGATTTGGTTAAAATAGCCTGTGAAAAATTAAATTATGAAGTTTATTGTTTAACTATAGGGAATGATCTAAATATAGATATTGAGAAAGTTAAAACAGAAAACCCTGCTATAGTTTTTAACTTAGTAGAAGCAACTTTTGGAAAAGGGGAACTTATTTATTTTGCGCCTGCGCTTTTAAATGCATTAAAAATACCTTACTCCGGTGTCCCTTTAGATGCGTTATTTTTAACAACAAATAAAGTGTTAGCAAAAAAAATAATGCAATTCAATAACTTACCAACTGCGGATTTTTTCGCTATAAATGAATTTTACAAATTAAACCCTGCAAAAACATACATTGCAAAACCTATTTGGGAAGAAGCTTCTGTAAGAATTACTGAAGATTATATTTTTAATATTTCAGAAATAGAAAAAACTAAAAAAATTAAACAACTTTCAAATTCTCATTATTTTATAGAAGAATTTATTGACGGACGCGAAATAAATATTAGCATGTTAGCTACTAATAATGAAGTTGAAGTTTTACCACCAGCTGAGATTTTATTTTCAGATTATTTTAATGATAAACCTAAAATTGTTGGCTATGCTGCTAAATGGGATGAAAATAGTGAGGAATACAAACAAACTAATCGGTTTTTTGGCACTTTGGAAAACAATTTAAAATTAAAAGAAAAGCTAATCACTATTTGTAAACAAACGTGGAAAGCATTTAACTTAAAAGGATATGCCAGAGTAGATTTTAGAGTAGATAAAAATGATCAAATTTTTATTTTAGAAATTAATGGAAATCCTTGTATTTCGCCTGATAGTGGTTTTGTTGCTGCCCTAAATATTGCAGGTTATAATGAAGAAACAATGGTTAAAAGAATTATTGCAGATATAAATTAATAGACATGAATTTTAGAAATCAGTTAATAGAAAGTGATATTCAAGCGGTAAGAGAAATTTTAAATTCAACAGGTTTTTTTTACGATTTTGAAGTTGATGTAGCCGTTGAATTGGCTCAAGAAAATTTTAAAAAAGGCGAAGAAAAAAGTGGTTACTTTTTTACCATTGTTGAAGTTGAAGGAAAAACAATAGCTTTTTCTTGCTATGGAAAAACACCTTGTACAGCTGCAAGTTTTGATTTGTATTGGATTGCTGTTCACCAAAATCAAAAGGGAAAAGGAATTGGAAAAAAACTACTAAAAATGTTAGAAAGACACGTTACTAAACTCAGCGGTAAAAATATTTGGATTGAAACTGCTGGAAGACCTTTGTACAACCCAACACGAAAATTTTATGAAAATTATGGTTGTGAATTGGTTGCTGAATTACCTGATTTTTATGGGGAAAACGATAGTAAGGTTATCTATTTAATTAAAGTTTAAAAATCAAAATTTTCAGGTAGTACTAATAATGGCACTTTTAAATTTCTTAATAATTTTTTTTCTACACTTCCCTTAAATAAATTTTCTAAGAAATAATGTGTATGATGCCCAATTATAAATAAATCTGGATGCCACATATCAATTACCTTATTAATTTCTTCTACTGGCTCACCAACAAGCTCAATATCTTTAATAGTAATTTCCTTATGGCTATTTTTTATATTTTTAATTAATTTGCTAGCATTTTCTTTTTCCATTTTTTCTATTTCATAAGGAAAAACACCACCATCAATGTTTCCCATAGCATATCTAATTATGTAAATAAGTTCTAATTTGGCTTTTAGTTCTTTTGCTAAGTTTATGGCATAATTTGCTGCATTTAAAGCGGATTCACTTCCGTCTATGCCTACTAAAATTTTTTTTATGGTTTTCATAATATTGTAATTTTCAGATACTTAAATTTACAATATATCTACTTCATTTAAAAGAAATTTGACAAATAAATAGTTTGCAGTAAAATTCCAATAGTCTTAAAAATATTTAATTTTTATTGAAAACGAATATTTAAATTAATTTATAATAAGTTCAGCTACTTTTTTTGATGCTCCTTTTCCTCCTAATTTCTTTTCTAATTCAAAATAATCTAAAAATAGTTCATCTCTTTTTTTACCTTCTAATATTTTATGAAGTTCTTTCTCTAGGTTTTTCTCATTAAATTCATCTTGAATTAATTCTTTAACCACTTCTTTATCCATAATTAAATTTACCAATGAAATATATTTTAAATTCACCAATTTTTTTCCAATTTGATAAGAAATCCAGCTTGTTTTATAACAAACAATTTCAGGGACTTTAAATAAAGCTGTTTCTAAAGTTGCAGTGCCTGAAGTTACAATAGCAGCGAAGGAAACCGACAATAAATTATATGTTCTATCACTTATAAATTTTATATTATCTTCCACTATAAACGGCTTATAAAACTCATAATCCTGACTTGGAGCTCCTGCAATTACAAATTGATAATCGGTAAATTTACTTGCCATTTTCAACATAATAGAAAGCATTTTTTTAATTTCTTGTTTTCTACTTCCTGGTAATAATGCTATAATTGGTTTTTTGGATAAATTATGTTTTTCTCTAAAAACAGTTTCACCTATTTGTTCTCTGTTTAAAATTGCATCTATTAGGGGATGCCCAACAAAATGGACACGGAAATTATGTTTTACCTCGTAAAAATCTTTTTCAAAAGGAAGGATTACATACATTTCATCAACATCACGCTTAATTTTTTTGATGCGACTTTCTTTCCAAGCCCAAATTTGTGGTGAAATATAATAATGGACTTTTATACCTTCTCTTTTAGCAAATTCAGCTATTCTCATATTAAACCCAGGGTAATCTATTAAAATTAAAACGTCTGGTTTATAATTTAAAATATCTTGTTTACAAAATTTTATATTTTTAAAAATGGTACTAATATTCAGCAAAACTTCAGCAAAACCCATAAATGCCAGTTCACGATAATGTTTTACCAAAGTACCACCAACTTCCTGCATTAAATCACCTCCCCAAAATCTAATTTCAGCATTGGTATCCTTTTTAATTAATGCTTTCATTAAATTAGAACCATGCAAATCACCTGAAGCCTCACCAGAAATAATATAGTACTTCATCTGTTTAAATTTTATTTTTTAGGAATAACAGATACTCTTCGCTACTAATCATTCCTTTATCTATCAAAATTTGTCGTGTATGTTTCATTTTATAAATTTAGAAAGAAAATAACGTTAAAAATAACACAATTAATGCTATTAAAAAAGTTTCCATTAGTACACCACGTGCTCTATAAATTTGTTTCTTTTTAAGAAATACAAAAAACACAAAAAAATTAGCTATCGCTCCTAATACCAGTATTCTACCTTCCAGATTGCCTTCTTTTATTAAATCTAAACTTTTATAAAAATCGAAATTAGAAAAAAATTCAATAAAAATAAAGCATCCAAAAGAAGTTGCTATTAAAGCCACAACAAAACCAATTAATAGTTCCTTTTTCATAAATAAATTTACAAATTCCAAGTATTTAAATTCTGAATAAAATGATGTGCTGTTAAATCAAACTGAACCGGCACCAAAGAAATATAATTATTTACCAAAGCCCACTCATCAGTATCTTCACCTTTATCCATATTTACAAATTTTCCGGTTAACCAATAATAAACTTTGCCTTGCGGATTGGTTCTTTTATCAAATTCTTCCACCCAATTTGCACGTGCTTGTCGGCAAATTTTAATTCCCTTAAATGTTTGGGTTTTTGGAAAATTCACATTTAACACAACACCATCAGGCAATCCATTTTCTAAAACATTTAATGCAATTTTTTTTATATATGCTTTTAAAGGTTCAAAATCCGCATTCCAAGAGTAATCCAACAATGAAAAACCAATAGCCGGAATTCCTTCAACACCAGCTTCTACAGCAGCACTCATTGTGCCAGAATAAATTACATTTATAGATGAATTTGAACCATGGTTTATACCTGAAACGCATAAATCGGGTTTTCTTTCTAAAATTTCACTCACAGCAAGTTTCACGCAATCTGCAGGTGTTCCAGACGATTGGTATTCACGTTGTGGTCCATCATCAATCTTTATTTCATCACAATACAACGTTTCATTAATAGTAACAGCATGTCCCATTCCACTTTGTGGTCCATCTGGGGCAATTACCACTACATCACCAATTTCATTCATTACAGAAATTAACGTTCTTATTCCAGGCGCTGTGATTCCATCATCATTCACAACTAAAATCAAAGGTTTTTTATTCATAAACTAAAAATTAAACAACAAAACTACAGTATTTAATTTGGTTATTATAAATTAAACTTTAACATTTTGTAAAGATTAGAAAGCTATTATTTTAGTTATTATTGCATTATTAATTTCATAATAAGATTAAAAAAGTTTGAAATTTTCAATACTTTTATTATGAATCTATAAAAAAAAGTTAAATTAGACCTTAAACTAAAATAATGGCACTATTTTAGTAGATGACAAACTACATAATTATAAATATTGATTAGACAGATGATGTTAAGAAAATTCAAACTAGTATTACCAGTTCTTTTTGTTGTAAGTTTATTTATAAGCTCACAAACAAACGCGAACACTGACCCAAATCCTAAAGACAAAGTTTTAATAACCATTTTAAAATATGTTTTAACTCAAGGCCATTATCAGCCACAAACAATTGATGATGCTTTTTCTAAAAAAGTTTATAAGAGCTTTTTAGAGAGATTAGATCCATCAAAACGTTATTTTTTACAATCGGATATCGATGAATTTTCAAAATATAAAACGCAAATTGATGATCAGATTAATAATGAAGACTTATCTTTTTTCTTTTTAGTTTATGAAAGACTCACACAACGAATTGAAGAATCTAAGTCGTACTACAAACAAATTTTAGCAGTTCCATTTGACTTTAATAAAGATGAAATTTACGATGTAGATTATAAAAAATCAAACTATGCTAAAAACACTTCTGAAATCATAGATATTTGGCACAAACAACTAAAATTCACAACATTATCTCGTTTGAATGATAAAATAATTGCTGAAAAAGATAAGAAAAAAGAAGATGAAACATACCAAATAAAATCATTCAACGAACTTGAAAAGGTGGCTCGCGAAACTCTTATTGTTAGTATGGATGAATCTTTTGAACGTATTGATGAGCTTACTTATTCAGACTGGTTTTCAACATTTATAAATAGTATTGCTGAAGAATTTGACCCACACACAACCTATTTTGATCCAGTTGTAAAAAAACGTTTTGATATTTCAATGGCGGGTAAATTAGAAGGAATTGGAGCAAGACTTCAAAAGAAAAATGATTACACCAAAGTAGTTGAGTTAATATCTGGTGGACCCGCATGGAAACAAGGAGAATTAGAAGTTGGCGATTTTATTACAAAAGTAGCTCAAGGTGATGGAGAACCTTTAGATATAGTTGGCATGCGTTTAGATGATGCCATAGAATATATTAAGGGTAAAAAAGGAACTGAAGTAAAACTTACTCTTAAAAAAATTGACGGTACTACTAAAGTAATTTCAATTATAAGAGATGTTGTTGAATTAGAAGAAACATTTGTAAAATCTAGCGTGGTAAAAAAAGATGGTAGAACATTTGGCGTAATAGACCTTCCTAAATTTTATATTGATTTTGATGAGAAAAACTTTAGAAATTCTGCTACTGATATGGCACAAGAAATTGAACGACTTAAAACTGAAAATGTTGAAGGTTTAGTAATAGATTTAAGAAATAATGGTGGTGGATCTTTACAAACTGCTATCCAAATTTCTGGCTTATTCATAGAAAAAGGTCCCGTTGTACAAGTAAAATATAGAGATAAAGCTGCCGATGTAAAAGAGGATAAAGATCCTAAAATTCAATGGGATAAACCACTTGTTATTTTGGTGAATGAATTATCAGCCTCAGCTTCAGAAATTTTTGCTGCTGCTATGCAAGATTATGGTAGAGCAGTAATTATTGGAGGGAAACAAACGTATGGAAAAGGAACTGTACAAAGTGTTTTAGACCTTAACAGATATCACAATTTAAAAGAAGATATTGGCGCTTTAAAAATGACTATTCAAAAATTTTATAGAATCAATGGTGGTTCTACACAATTAGAAGGTGTACATTCTGATATTATGTTACCAGACAGATATACGTATATGAATATTGGTGAACGTGACTTAGAAAACCCTTTAAAATTTGATAAAGTACCTCAAGCATCTTATGCTCTTTGGAATAATTATGAGAATTTCGACCAAGCAGTTAACGATAGTAAAAAGAGAATTGCAACTAACAATTATTTCAAATTAATTGACCAAAATGCAAAATGGTTAAAAAATTCTCAAGATGACACCCTTATCTATTTAAATTATGATACTTATAAAAAAGATTTGGAAGCTCATGAGAATGAATCATTGAAATATAAATCTCTTAGAGATTATACAAGTAATTTGACATATACTTCACCTCTTTATGAACAACCTTTATTAAAAAATGATAAAGATTTAGCTGATAAACGTATCGCTTGGCATAAAAATTTAAAAAAAGATATGTATGTTGAGGAAGCTTTAAATGTATTAAGTGAGTTAAAATTAAAACCACAATACCACTTAGTTAAAAATTAGATAAGGCTTTTATTTTTTAAACAAAAACTCCTTCTAAATAGTACTACTTAGAAGGAGTTTTTATTTGCTTCAAATTTCGACATTATAAAAATAATTGTATATTGTGACAATTGTTACATAGATATTATATCGAATGAAACACACAGTTAATCTAATGGCTATTCTTTATCCATTGATAGATTCATATTTTCACAACTAACTATTACAAAAAATTGAACTACATTTTATTTTAAAATTTAAATAAATTTAAAAAGGGTAACAAAATAGGTTAGTTCTTGATATATAATAAATCAAACTATTAATGAAAGCATATAAATACATTTTAACAATAAAGTTACTTTTTATAAGTAGTTATTTTATTGCTCAAGAAAAAGAACAAAATATAACTTTTAATGGGAGTTTAGGTATTTTCTTCGATACATATAATTACTCAGAAGAAAATTATTCAACTTTTAGACCAAAATATCCTGATAATGAATTACGGTTAAATGCAAACGCAACACTTCAAATTGGTAAATATTTATCTATTCCATTTGGTATAAGTATTAGCAATCAAAAAACATTATACAATTTACCAACATTACCTGAAGAAAATTTAATTGATTTTATCCAAAATCCCAAAAATAATGTAAGTATAAACCCTGAATACAAATGGGTAAAAGGTTATTTAGGAACACATACGCCTAGCTATTCAACCTTAACAACTGGTGACATTAATATATTTGGAGCAGGATTTGATATTAATCCCGGAAAATTTATTTTTTCAGCAAATTATGGTCTATCGCAAAGAGCTATTGAGTCTGATAGTTTTTTTAATATAGTTGGAGCCTATAAACAAAAAATATTGGCCACAAGAATAGGTTTTGGAAAAGTAGATGGCCCTAAATTTACGTTAAACTTTGTAAAAGTTAAAGACGATGTAAATTCGGTAATTAACACGCCTTTATATGATGATCCTATTGAAGGAATTACAATTTCTCCATTTGTAGAAATAGTAATTAAGAAAAAATTATTCTTAAAAACCGAAACCGCTGCTTCAATATTTACATCAAACTTAAACAACACCTTTTTAATTAACGACAGCACTATTGAATCCTTAAGCGACTTTATTACTATAAATGCATCAAGTAAAGCAGATATTTCACATGTTTCTTCATTAGAATGGAAATCAGATAAGTTCTCTATTGGTGGTGAAGTAAAATATATTGGTCCTGGATTTGTACCTGCTGGCTATAGAAATATAGAAAAAGACATTTTAGATTATAAGTTAAACTCAAGTTTTAAATTATTTAAAGATAAAACATCAATCAACGGTATGTTTGGGGTAAGAACAAATAATATTCAAAATACAAACCTACAAAGTACAAAACGAGTAATAAGTAATTTAACTATTTTCTCTCAAATTAGTGATGCGTTTTCAATAAACGCCAATTACTCAAATTTTGGGTTTAATAACAACGAAATTAACAACGTTATTAGAGTTGAAATGATTAATAATTCGTATTCAATATCACCTTCATACAACTTTAAAACTGAAAAGATAATGCATCAAATTAATGTAAATGGAAGTTTAAATCTTTTTGATCAATTTGATACAACACTAAGTGCATTTGTAGCTACAAAATCTAAAAATTTTAGCTTGAATTACAATTTAATGTTTAAGGAAATGCCTTTAAATATTAACTTTATTGGTTTGTTTTTTAACAATGAAATGCCATCGAACACCATAAAAATGAGTAATTATGGCACTACTGTTAGTTATAAGTTTTTCGATAAAAAACTAAGTCCTTCATTGGGCATAAATTTAGCCAACATAACTCGTGATAATTTCACAGCCGATCATAGATTAAGCATAAAAATGAAGGCTAAATATAAGGTAACAAAAAAGCTTCAGTTTAATTTTACATACAGATTGAATAATTACAACTATGGCACATCTAAACCTAGCGCAATTACAAATGAACATAGAATGCAATTTGCGTTATTACAAAAATTTTAAACTAAGCATTATGAAAAAAATAACTATTTTATTTGTATTAATTTTAAGTGTATTTATAAAAATAAATGCACAAGAAATTAGTATTGACCTAAATGTAGATCCCAACCCTAATCCTGAAATTGCAGAATGGGTAGATAGAACTGAACTAGCACTTTTAACAATTGTAAATAGCAACGAAAAGTTTGAAGATCTTGAATACAAAATACTAACAAAAATATATAAAGGTTCTGAATTAGTGGTTGAAACTAAAACCGCAAATATGCCCGTAATGTATTTACCTTTTGGTTCAGAAACTTTTTTAGCCGATGAAATTGTACCATACAACGCATTAACTTTTTACGGGGATATTGAAAAAACTGTTATCCAAACTGGTTTGCTTCCTGCCGGAATCTACTCTTTTTGTGTATCAATTGTTAATTTAGAAGGAAAACCACTTACAAGAGAAGAAAGCGTTTGTAGACAAATGATGATAACAGATTATCAATTACCTGAACTTATTTATCCAATTGATAATGTTAACATTGCTGCGCAAAATTTACTATCAACAATATTTACTTGGTCTCCAATAGCGCCTACTCCTCCTGGAGATGAAGGTGTTAAATACATCATTGCAATTTCAGAAATTAAAAGAAATCAAAACCCAACACAAGCTTTTGATGTAAACTACCCACTTGTTGAAGAAGAAATAATGGCAGGTACACAATTTAACTGGCCAACAGATATTGATATGCCAGACGAAGACACTCAATATGTTTGGAGTATAAAACCTGTAACTTTTAATGACAATCCTTACAAATCCGGTAAAAATAATTTTGTTAAAATTGGAACATTTACTGTAATCAATCAAAATAGAGATCAAACCAGCAACGGAGGGAATAATGATTCCAATACTAAATCACAAGAAATATTTAATTGTGGAATAAACCCTCTTGATTTAAGCAATGATCTCTTTTTTATAGATACTGGAAATAATGACACCGTAGATTTACATGGTTTAGTTGTACTTCAAAATAAATTTTGGATGCAAGTGACAGGAGCCATAAACCCAGCTCAGCATCAATTGACCACATATATTGATTGGGGTTGTACTCATTCAATGGAATTTATATCTATCAACGATACCAATAAAACTCATGATTACAATAATTATGCTGACAATCAAAATTCAACTCCAACAAGCGTTGCTATACATTTAGAATTACGGTCACTAACTACTGGTCAATCCTGTAAAATAGAAGTTTCAAAAAATCTGAAAGATTCATCTCAAAATCAAGATGAGGTTAAAGGCTCCAAAAGTTGTAGGTTCCCTTCACAGAGCGATTTTGAGAGTACTGTAAGTTTTATTAATTCTTCTCCTATCAACGATTCTTTACAAATTCAACTAGCACATATTCAGGAATTTACTATAATGTTAGAGCAAGAAATGCAATCTGACGGTAACTCAACTTCTATAAACACTCAATTATTTGTGAACTATGATCGCACTCATGATAATGAACCAGAAAGTGATGGAATGGATATGATTATAGATCACACTTATGACATTATTGACTGTATATTCGGAGGGAATTTTCCACGTGAGATCTGTCTAACTTATATTACAACAAGAGAAGTTAGAGGTGAAACCCTAACTTGTGAAAAAACTTATTGTATTGACTTACCAGAAGAAACACTCTTAACATTAGATGAATTACTAGCACCTGATAGCAAAGAAGTTACAATTTTATCACCTAATTGTGAAAATTTTGACGAACAGGAATTAAATGATATTTTATCCTTTTTACCACAAGCCGAAGAACATCCTACTGTTATACAATTAGCCGGTTTTCAAGCAATGAACATGACGTTTATGTCACAAATTTTAGGTGGTGTTGATTTAGCTCAATATCAAATAATAAGTACAGTAGACTGGGGTTGTATGCATTCAATCTCTACCTGGGATAGTATGGAAGAAATAATTGATCATAATTACAATGGAATCCTTCATAATGAAAGTAACCCTACTGAAATATGCATAACTTTAAAACTAATAAATGTAGAAACTAAAGAAGTTTTATGTATTCAAACCATTTGTAAAGATTTGCCACAATGGTTAATTGAAAATAATAATAATAATAATGAAATTATTGTAGATAATGACGAAACTAATGATGGAACCGATTGTGGATGTACTGATTTAGAAGCCACTAAACCAGAACTCAATATTTTTCAAACAGAACCTGAAGGCAATCCACGTAACCTAACACTAGCTGGTGTAATTGCATATCGAGATTATTTATTAAACTGTAATGAAAATTATAGCTTGGAAACACATAGTATGACTGTAACCCTAAATTTTGATGAAGATCATAACGAAGAATCTATAGTTAGCGGAGGTCCATTTATTCATGAATATGCAATTGACCATGAAATACCAGAAGAAATTTGTGCTACTTTTACCATTGCTCCACTATTTTCAGAAGAAGGGGATGAAGAACTAAGTTGTGTAACAGTTAAATGTATAACTGTTATCCCAGAATTATTAGCACTTAATACTGGTGCAGTTGGAGATGGAGAACTTACATTAGGTGAAAGTATTTTTGCTGGTGAACATGTTAGTGACCAAGGTGAATTTGAAATTATAACAACAACCTTAACTGGCGATGCTCCAAGTGGACCATATTCTGGAACAGGAACGGTTTATGTTGATTGGATAAAATCGGATATGACTGTTGAATTTACAGATATTACGATTGATGCAGACAATAATTTAGTTTCTGGTTTTATAACTGCACAAATTCATGATACTGCTCCAACCTATCCAATTGCTTGGCTAATTGGTATGGGCGGCGGAATTACTTTTAATCACGACCATGCTGAAGATATTATAGATTGGATTGAAGTTAACTCAGATCAAGAAATAGATTACGACCCTGCAACTGGCGCTGTTATGCCAGTAAAAGTTCCGTTAGGATTGAACTTTCCAAGCGGAGATCAATTAGCTATAACTGAGATGGTTTTTAGAGCAGATAAATCGGAATTTAATTTAGTAGCTGCTAAAACTACTCCTCCAGATTGGGGAGATATTCAATTAATTGGATTTAAAGCATTAAATATTGAGTTTCATCCAGATGCTCCTGAATTCCCACCAGAAAGAATGGAATTGTTAGAAGATATTACTATTGGAAATATCAACGGAAAAATAACTTTTACATTTAAAGCACCAACTGTAGGCAATCCAGGTTGCTATATTGAATGGGAAGAAACAGGATTCTCAGGTTATGGTGTAGAATTAGATGTTAATTTCACAAGAGAATGGTTAATTCCATTACCAGATGATGGCACCTCAAAAGCTAGTGCAAATTTAATTGCAACAGGAAGTGCTTGGGGCGATTTAGTTCTCATTGGTAATTTAGAAGAATCCGTAATTTCAAGCACAATTCCAGAGCCTAATTCTGGAGTCCCAACCGATTCTGGAGCACATGATTTTATCATTTTAGCAGATAACATTTCTTATGACTGGTCTGATGTAGCAAATGCCCCAGCCATAGATTTCCCTACTATTTATGCAGGTGAAACCACTAATCTATTTAGAGGGTTCCATATGGAAGAATTGACAGTTAAATTCTCTCCAAATAAAATGAACACGCCAGGTGGTGACCCAATTGAAATTAGCATTAACGATATGATTATTGATGATACAGGGATTACTTTGGAAGCTGAAATTGAAAATTTAGTGGTTTTTGGTGATGCTGAAGTTGGTGATATGGCAGCGAGTATAGATCGTATTTATTTAGAAATATTATCAAGTAGTTTTGTAGAAGCTGGTGTTGAAGGACGTATTGCGCTTCCTGTAAGTGAGGGTAACAGTTTAGACGATTCTTTAGCTTATACAGCACTTTTTAATGTGCCAATCGATCCCGCTGCTAATAAAAACTTTCAAATTACATTAACTCCAGATCAACCAATTAATGCCGATTTACTAAAAGGAACCATGACTTTAGATGAAACTTCTAATCTATCTGGTTATTTTGATAAGGATAAAAAAACCTTCACAATGGATTTAAATGGTGATTTCACATGGGAAGATGCTGAAATAGGTCCTGTAGATCAAATCAATTTAGAAATTGGTTTTGAAGGTGTAGGTTTTGATTATGATTCTAGCCTTGCAGCTAACAAGTTAACGTTTGATTCAGGTGCATGGTCTTTTGCAAGTCCACAAAAGAAAATGGCAAATTTCCCAGTTACTATAGATAATATTGAATACAATTCAATGACAGCAACTGGCAATCAACTCTTACATGGAAAACTTAACTTTGATGTTATTTTCAATTTATCATCAAAAATTGGAGGAATGACCACCTTGGGTGCAGAAGTAGCTATTAATGATGAATCAGGTAGTGGAGGAAAGAAATTTGTTCCTGAGTTTATTGGTGGAGTAATTGACTCAATTGCTATTCAAGCAGATATGGCTGCCGTAAAAATAAAAGGCGCTATTGGGTTTAGAAACGATGACCCAGTTTTTGGAGATGGTTTTATAGGTACATTAAGTGCTGAATTTAAAGGACCTGGCATAAAAGTTGGTGCATTAGCTGAATTTGGAAACACAACATACTTACACGGTTCAAGATACAGGTATTGGAGAGTTGAAGCTGAGGCTACCTTTCCAGCACCAGGAATTACTTTCTTGCCAGGAATGGCTTTTAGAGGTTTTGGTGGAGGAGCTTTCAAAAATATGGAAGCAACATTATCAGGTGATACATATACTTTTACACCTAAATATTCTTCATTAGGGTTTAGAGCAAAAGCTGTAATGGCAACAACTCCAAAAGAGGAAACATTTAATGCGGATGTTGGCTTGTTAGGTACGTTTTCTGGAGCAGGCGGTATGACTTATATTGGTTTTACTGGTAATTTTTATGTAGGTGCTGGATTTGCTACAAGAAATAAAGCAAAAGTAGATGGAACATTAACTGTTGATTATGATTTTCCTCAAAAACACTTTAATTTAAGTGCAAGTGTAAATGTAAATGCACCTCCTATTACAACGCCTAGCCCTATGAGTTTAGTGCTAGATATAAATGGAAAAACAAATAATTGGTATTTCAAATTTGGTGAACCAGCAAACCTAAATACCGTAAATGTATTTGGCGTTAGTTTGTATGAATATCTGATGTTTGGAAATTCTATTCCTTACCCTGGTGGATTTACAAATACTTTTAGAACAAATTACTATAATGCTGTTGGGGCTTACCCAAGTACAGGTGGAGCAGCAACAGGAGGAATTGGTAGTAATACAGCTACTGGAAAAGGATTTGCCCTTGGAATAGGCTTTATGTTTAGTAAAACTGGAGAAAAACAATTAACAGATTACAATAATGGAAACAAAAAACATGTGTTGAGTTTTAATTTAGCTGCAGGAGCTGAATTACACCTTTCCTATATGGAATATTTAGGTAGTTGTGGAGGATATACCCCTGTTGGGATTAATGGATGGCGTGCAAAAGGAAGCCTTGGAATGTATGGAATGGCTTCAGCAGGTGTTAAAAAATATAGGAGAAACGGAGGTACTAGATGGAATGTTAATGTTGCAAGTTTAGCAGCAGGCGCATGGATAACAGGTGAATTTCCAAATCCATATTATGTAGCAGGAGCAATTGATGGATCAATTACAGTTTTTGATTTAATATCTTTTAGCTTTCATAAAGATTTTGAAAAAGGAACACTTTGTGGAAATGGAGGAGCCGGAGGTGGAGTCCCTGTTACACAAGGTGATGCTGCTGCAGAACAACAAAATGCATTAATTCAATATGTACACCCTGATAATAGCTTTAATTTTCCAACTGATGAACCATTAGCTGTTAAATACGGATTAAATCCTGATGAAGTTTTTGATGTTTCTGAACAACAAGGAAATGGTACCGTTGAAATGCGTACTTTTAAAATGATTGTTACCAAAATTTTACAAATAAAAAATGAAGGAACTGGCTTATGGGAAGGTGTAAGTTTGAGTACTGATGAAAATAATTTAGGTGAATTTTTATATACTAAAACTACACCTATTGTGCTGGGAGCTGCTCCTGAAGTTTTAGCACCTATGATGGGTCCTGGAGGTGGGGCTGCTCCGTTAGGTATAGTTGCTCCTGGTCCAATAGGAATGGCGTATGCTGCTCCACTTGGATTTGCGCCAGCTGTTCCACCTGCTCCTGGCCCTGGTATGATGATGGCTGAAGCTCCAGAAGGATTAATGATGTACCCAAATCCAGGACCAGGAGATGATTATGATGATTTACCGCCAGAACCTGACCCTGTGATTAATTCGCTTACTGCAAATAAAGATTATAAATTTACAGTAACTGCAACATTAAAAGAATGGAACGGATCAAATTGGGTAAATGCCCTAACTCCCGTTAACCAAACAATAGTTAAAAACTTTAGAACTGGAGCACCAGTACTTGTAGGTGGAGTTGCAGCTCCTATGGTAGGATATTAAAATAAAGATTATGAAAAATACAACATATATATTATTAGCAATAAGTTTGTTTCTTAGTATTATTAAAATAAATGCACAAGAAAAACCAATAAGTGAACTTAAAGCAGCTGCGCGTTATACAGCAAGTGGTGTAGAATTAAGGTTCTTTCCCGATAGAAAAAAGACCTTAGATTTAGGGCTACAGTCTGGTTTTATTGTAGAAAGAGCAGATGGAACTTCTTCAAACTTTAAAGAAATTGCAAGAACAAAGCCTTATTCAGAAGAAGAATGGGCTCAAATATTAGAGCGAGCAACAACTCAAGATGAAAAAATTCAGATTGAAATTTCCCAAGACTTTTATATTTCTAGTCAAGAAAAAAGTGGAGGGAAATTGGATTTTTTAGCAGGAATTGCAGACTTAAAACAACAAAAAGCAGATGAGGATTTTCAATTTATGGTTTCAATTTTAACAGCCATAAAAAATGCTGACGCAGCAAAAGGTTTAGGTCTTTCTTATGTAGATAATACCGTTCAAACAAGGGAAAGTTACAGTTATAGAATAAAAATTGTAGCTAACTCTGAAGTTTATGAAATTAAATCTATTCCTGTAACCATTCAAACAACGATAGATAATAATCAATATGAAAACAAAGTTTATATAAGAACTGGAGATACACAGTTAGGTTTTGTTTGGGAAGATCATCCAAATTTATCGGGTGTAGATATTGAACGCACAATTAATGGTGCTAACAAAAAACTAAACGACGCTCCTATTTATACGGTTAGAGGAAAAACGTACAAAGGAACAAAACGAAATGGATTTAGTGAAGATAGCTTGGTAAATTACCAAAAATATACCTATAGATTTTATGGACAAACTATTTTTGGGGAACGTGTAAAGTTTGCGGAAGTTACAGGTATGCCAAGAGATTTAACACCTCCACAAAAACCATTTTTAAAACAGCCAAAACACTCAAAACCAGACGAAGTTCATGTTGAATGGGAAATGAATGCTCCTATTGCAAAAGACTTTAAAGGTTTTGCCATTTCAAGATCTGAAAAAAGTGACGGGTATTTTTCTCTAATAAATGACAAACTTCTTCCTAGTTCGGCTAGAAAGTTTATTGATAAAAGTTTTATAAAAGGAAAAAGTAATTATTACCTAATTCAAGCACTAGATACGGCTAATAATGTGAGTTCATCATTTCCTATATCTGTTACATTAATTGATTCAATTCCACCTGTAAAACCAGTTTTTATCGATGGTAAAATAGATTCTCTTGGCGTAGTTACCGTTACTATTCAAAAAAATAGAGAAACCGATTTAATGGGTTATAGATTGTATCGGTCTAATAGTCCAGAACATGAATTTTCTGTGATTGAGGAAGGTTTTTTATCGTTGGACAGTCTTCAAAATGAAGTGAAAACTGTTTTTATAGATTCTGTAACGTTAAGATCTTTAACTCCTTATATTTATTACAGAACTGAAGCTTTAGATTTTAATCATAATACTTCTATATTTTCTAAAATATTAAAAGTTAAAAGACCAGATAATATTCCGCCTACAACTCCCGTATTTAAAAAAGTAAAAGTTGGTGAAGATTATGTGCAATTAGAATTTGCATTAAGTAAAAGCATTGATGTTAAACAACAAAGTTTGTTTAGAAAATTAGACCTTAAAGATGATTGGAAACAACAAGCCGTTCTTCAAAATAATCAAAAAGAATACATCGATAAAGAGGTTGAAAAAGGAACTAAATATTACTATTCTTTACAAGCAATTGATGATAGTAATAACAAATCGGAATTTGCAATCCCAGTCATGGGAAAACCTTATGATAGTGGTGTTCGACTTCCAGTAGAAAATATAAAAATAAAGCAAGACAGAAATGACATTATTCTCTCTTGGGATTACAAGTTAATGAATGAAAACACATTTTTTGTAATTTACAAACAAAATAAAAATGGGGATTTAGTTCAATTTACAAATACAAAAGAATTGTTTTTTAAAGAAAAAGCTGATAGCAAACCAACTGGTTATGCGGTTAGAGTAATAACTAAAGATGGTGGAAAATCAAAAATTAGTGAACTTATTAGTATAAAATAAATTCCCCTTATATTCTTATTGTTCTTATAGATTCAAACAATATGTGCTTATAAATACTATATGTCAATTAAAGAGGCTTTGTGAAAAGTGAAATTTTCAAAAAGCCTCTTTTTTAGTTTATCAAACCAAACTGATACTTCATCGAATCTCTATTTTCTCCAGCGAACAATTTATGTAGGTTTGAATAAATTTCAGAAACCCAAATGCATCCAGAATTGTTTAATTTTCAATTACCCTTTTACACTCATAATGTAACCATTTACACCTATGCATTTTGCATAGTTATTGGAACATTATTAGCATCGCTTTATACAAAATGGAGAGCAAAAAAAGAATTAGGAATTCAAAACCTACCAAACAGTTTCTTTTATATGATATTTATTGCTGGTTTTGTAGGCGGAAAATTATTCTTCTATTTAGAAAAGCCTATTTATTTTTGGAATAACCCAAACTTAATGCTTGATAATTTTTCAGGCGGTTTTGTATTCTATGGTTCGTTTGTTACCATTATTCCAATTGTAATTTGGTATTTAAAAAGTTATAAAATACCAGTATTACCAATGCTAGACATATTAGCAATTACCACAATAATAGCACACAGTATTGGTAGAATTGGTTGTTTTAATGCAGGTTGCTGTTACGGTTCCCCAACAAATAGCTTATTTGGTCTTGTGTTTCCTACATCAAATAATATAACAGTACATCCAACTCAATTATACGAAGCAAGTATTTTAATTTGCATTGCAATTATTCTTCTTTATATAAAAAAACATCAACAATTTAAAGGACAATTATTCTTGCTTTATATTGGAATGTACGCAATTTCAAGAGCCGCATTAGAACTTTTTAGAGGTGATAAAAGAGGTTTTATTATTGAGAATTGGATTTCTCACTCTCAATTTATAGCTATACTAATCTTACTTACTTCAATATTCTTTTACATAAAATTAAAAACGAAAAATGAATTAATCCTAAAATAACTAAAAATGAAAAAAATAATTTTAAACATTGGTATTCCGTTAACACTACTTATTACAGCAATTTTTATAATTGGATCTGGATGTACTAGTTCAGGTGGAACAGGTTATGACTTTTATTACCAAGATTTAGATGGAGATGGTTATGGTGCAGGAAATTCAATAAGTGTAGAAGAAGGAACTTTGCCTCCTGCAGGTTATGTTGGCTATAATACAGACTGCGACGATAACAACGCAGAGATATATCCTAGTGCAACTGAAATACCTGACAATAATGTAGATGAAGATTGTAACGGTAAAATTTCCATTACTTTTTATACAGATAAAGATGGGGATGGTTTTGGAAACCCAAATAGCCCAGTAATTATAGAAATTGATAATTATGACAGTGCTGCTCCAAGCAATTACTCTTGGTATGCAGGAGATTGTGATGATAACAATGCAGCTATCAACCCTTTAGCCGACGAAATTAAAGGTAATGGTATAGATGACAATTGCGATGGAAATATTGATGTTGTTGAATATTATATTGATGCCGATGGTGACGGTTATGGATCACAAAACTTTGCTGCAGCACAAGGTGTTACCAATAATTTAGATTGTGATGATACAGATATTAAAGTACATCCTTACAATAAAGAAATTTTAGACAACCATATTGATGATGATTGTGATGGTTTGGTTGATGAAGGATTATAAAATCTAAAATACTACATAAACCCATTGGGTGTAATTGTTAAAAACAAATTACACTCAATCGGTTTTTTATTCATAAAGAACATAACAACAATTTAAAATTAAATAAAAATGAAAAAATTACTAAAAGTATGCTTATTAGTTGCAGTAACATTCACACTTATTAATTGTAATAATGACACACCAACAACACCCAATTTAACTGTCTGTAATTATCAAGGTCTTACCTTTTTAGATACCGGTAATAATACACAAACGTTAATACCAGAAACCGATTTAACCACTGATTTTTTCCCAAATAACGGAGGTCCTGGAATCCCTGCTGTAGAAATTTATGGAGGAACTCCTTTTGTAGTCTTTACAACAAATGCAGTTACTGTAGGAGCAACCGAAAATATAAATCTTATTGTTAATGGTAATACTTATCCAGTTACAGTGACTTGTCAAAGAGCTGGAACTTTAGTTGGAGATGAATTTAGATTTGATGTAGCGGCAAATAATGTAGAAGCAGAATATTGTGTAATTATTGATAGTGTAAATCCTTAAAAAACAGATGAAAAAATTATTTTTTAAAAATAGTTTTTCATTTTGCTTATTAGTTTTTGCTCTTTTTATTATTGGTGCTGGATGTAATCCAAATAATAATGACCCAACCAATTCAAGTTCAAATGGCATCAGTTATTTACTAGATGGAAATCTAGTAAGCTTTGACAACGCACAAGTAACGGCCTAAATTTTTAATAATGCTGCTATTGGTAAATTTTATGATATAAGGACCGATGAAGATACTGAGTTTTATTATCATTCAACAATCACCGAAACAAACGAAACCAGCGGGTTTTTAGCTAACTGGTTTACAACAAGTGATGTTGGAAACATTGCATTTTTAAATTCAAAAAATAACGTAAATATGGCATTTACCATAGATGAAGGTGCTAATACTGTTGGAGATCAAGTTACAATTTCGTTCTCAGGAACTTATGATGAAAATGGAAATACACATACTATTACAGAAGTAAACATTTGTACAACCATACACATTGTGCATTAAACAATTAATTAAAAAAAATCATGAAAATAATTAAATTTTTATTAGTAATAAGTCTATTTATTGGGTGCAATTCAATCGACCCCACTGTATCTGCTTGTGCTGTTGGAGAACAAGGCTTTAGTTATTCTGCACAATGTGATTGTCAACAAAATGGAAATTTATATTTCGACGACGCTGCAATGCATGTAGATTTAGTAACAGGTGGTAATCAAGGCAATTATTATCATATTTATAGTACGCAAGCTCCATTTATAGACTTCTATTCTTATGCAATAAATACTGGAGACACCTCAACTTATACAGCATCATGGAATGGGTCTTCGGGAACTTATTTAAGTATAGATGGAACTCCTTTTCCATATGATAACAATGTGGTTTTTACTACAGAAATTGGTGGCAGTAATGTGGGAGACAATATCAAAATTACGTTTAACGGACAACTACTCCCTAATTCACAATATCCTGTAGAAGTTGATGGTGTATTATGTGTTACTATAGACGAAGTGGTAAGTATAGCAGACTATGTTTATATTACAGATGGAAGTAATTTAAAAATAGTAAATGTATCTAACGTTCTAGCTCCAAGTCTAGAAACGTCTGTTATAGCAGCTACTTCATACTATGTAAACACTTCAAACAGCATTGCTTATGTAGGTCATTTTGACGCTATAGAACCTTTTGTAAGTTTTGTAAACATTACAAACCCACCAACAGCATCTATTTATGGGGCAGTAGCAAAAGGAGCTTCTTATAGAAGACTCTCTGATGTGGTAGTGGTTGATGATTACATATATATTTCCGATGAATATAGAGGATTTCATAAATTTCATTTAGCTAATGAAGACTACAGTATAGTAGATGCTCATGAGACTATGAGTATGGTAAAAAAAGGAAATGATTTAGTTATTATAGATTTTGCTGCTGCTTTGCATAAAATAGATGTTACCAATGCAAATGCACCCGTAATTACTAGTATATATAGCACTTATACAGATGTTGATACGGCATCATACCCATATAGTAATGGTAGTTTTCATAGTTGGGTAAGAACAGATGGAACTTCCCTTTATGTAGCCAATATTATTGATAAGAAATTGAAAAAATTTCAAGAAACACAATTTGGTTATAATTTAGTTAGCGAAGTTGTTATAGATGGTTATGCTACTGCTTTAGCAATTTCCGGTAATTATGCTTTTGTAACTATGAAACCTAGTAATGCACCATTACAATCAAGTTTTGATGGAGTTAAAATGATAAATTTAAATACTATGACTGTGGTAGATAGCAAACCATTAACTAACACAAGTGGAGTTGCAGTAAAACTAAATTACGTATATGTAACAGATGCTAATGGCTTACATATTTATGATTTAACTGGTGGAAACTTAAATTTAGTCAGTTCATTTAATGGAGGATTTGGAAATTATATTGCAATAGAAAACTAAAAAATAATTTTAAAAATGAAATACACAAAGTATCTAATACTAATTACAAGTATCATGTTTTTTTCATGTAAAAATAATGTAGAAAACAAAGAAAAACCTAGTATAAAAATAGAGACTTCAAAATCATTTTCAGAAGGAAAGAAGACAGAAATTGTAACCTATTATTTAATAAATGGAAGAAAATTACCTAAAAAAGACTTTCATAAAATCATTTTCTTAAATGATAATTTAGATAATGTAAAAATAATTAATTACGAAGGTAAAGATGCTTTTTTCACCTTCAAATTTTCAGAAGCTTTAAAATTTTACAATACTAAAAACAAGGAGTAAACCGAAAATCCTAAAAAGAGTAGGTGAATTAAAAGTTAGATATTATGAAAAAATGTATTTTATTATTTTCTATTGTATTTACTATAACAATAGGATATTCGCAAAATTGCGGACAACCAGATCCAAAATTTTGCCCAGGAAACTATTTTACAAATGGTAATTTTGAACAAGTAACTGGAAATCCAACTGCTCTAGGTTCAGATGATATTAATCTTGCCACTGGTTGGTCAGCGCTTTGGAATAGAGGTGGAGGAACCGCAGATTTAACTTGTAATGCTAGGCCTCATGGTTTAGGAAATAATCCATTACCTGATTCAGGTTTCTATGGTGGTATGTGGATAATTAATAGCACTAATAGAACTGGAGAAAACGGAACTTATAGAGAAGGAATGTATAATAAATTAAGTAACATAATAACTAAAAATTCAGGTACCTACTCCTTTAATTTCGATATGGCAAATGGAGGTACTACAAATAGCTCAAATCCAGTTGCAATAGATATTTATGGTGTTTATAACCCCACAAATAGCACAGGAAGTACTCCTTCAAGTTGTTATAACCCCTCTAATTATAATTTATGGGCCTCAAATCCAAGTGTTAAGGTATTTAAGCTTGGAACAATAACAACTCCAGTCGGGATGACAAATAATTGGAAAGCACAAACTGTAACTTTTAATTCAAATATTATTACAACTCCAAATATAACCCATATTATGATTACAAGATCAGAGGATATAGTGAATAAATGGGGTAAAATGTACATAAATTTCGATAATTTTTGCTTGACTCGCACAAATGTTGGACCTATTCTAAACGAGGAAATTGCTGTTGCCGTTAATTTACACGATATTCCAGTTCTTGTACCTCAACAAACAACAACAGATTGTTGTCCACCTTGGAATGAAGAAACCATCAAACAAAATATGACAATAAAGCAAAATCCTTCAGGTGGTTTAAATGCTAATTACACGGTACTATTTACACCTACACAAACTTTAAAAAATCAAATGCAATCTTACTTGGACTATGCCCATGCTATGAATCCAGCTATTAATGCAATAATAATAAATTGGCGTTTAGGTAAGGTAAATGGTACTACTTGTGAAGGATTAGGAACAATGGTTGGTGGTGAGAAATTTACTACTTGGAATGCAAATAACAATGGCAATATTAATGGTGGAAATTTTTGGTCAGGATACCCTATGGAAGTAGGTATTTGGTATAAATTACACACAGGAATTTTTCTAAATGGTGAACAAAAGTTTTTTGACAAAGATTGTGCTAATAATGATATTTGTATTAGAATACAAATTCAAAATGGCATGAAAGTACTTGAAGTTAACAGTAACGGAAAAGTATTTAAAACAGCTGAAGCGTTAAAATCTAATGTAAAAAATAGAAGTAATCCAATTAGATACAAAAACGTTAGAACTCTTAAAAGAAAAAATAACTAAAAAGTGACTATATTGTCATTATAAAATACTAATTATAATTCTTGGAAAAACTCAAACTCCATATTACTACTATCCTCATATTACTAATATGGAGTTATTCATTTGCACAAAAATATACCAATTACACAACTGATAACGGTTTACCTAGCAATCATATTTACACCATTTTGCAAGATTCAAAAGGTTTTATTTGGTTTTTAACCGATAAAGGAATGGTTAAATTTAATGGCAAAAATTTTAAAAACTTCACTACAAAACAAGGGATGCCAAATAATGATATTTGGGAAACTCGTGTAACAGTTGATGACAAAGTTTGGTTTCTTTCAAAAGCTACAAACATTGGTTATATAAAAAACGATAGTGTGTATTCTTTTCCTAGCGAAACAGAAGGAGAAATATTTAACCCTATTTTTACTAGTCAGGTTGGCAATAATATTTACCCAACAGGTCCAAACAAATCGTACACATTAAAAAATAAAAAATGGCACCTTTCCTTTAATACAGATGATTTATTACCGCTATATGATTTAATTAAAATTTATGGCAGTACAAATATTAACTATATACAAGTAAATTTAAATAGAGATACACTAAGCATATTTGGTAAAAAAACCAACTTAGTTAAAAAAATAAATGTTCCTAATACTATAACTTCACTTGCACGAAGAAAACAGCTAAACGACAGTTTATTTGTTTGGGTTTCAACAAAAAAATATAGTGTTTTAAACTTTAAAACTTTAAAATTCATCCAATATTCATTTAAAGATGAAATTGGTTTAGAAAATGTTAAACACGCCAGAATAAACGTTATAAACAATCAAATTCAAATTTCCGGAACAGGATTTGTAGGTGTTTTAGATAAAAACTTTCGCATTAAAGCTCCGTTTTTCTTCCCTGAAAATATAAAATCTCACTTTGCTATTATAGATAAAACCAACACCATTTGGCTTGCTACTTTTTCTAATGGCGTTTATAAATTACCTTATGTAAAACGAAATTTAAGCTATAAATTAACCAATAATAAAACGGGTAAATTCAGCGTTATAGCAAACCAACTTTATACCAGTGTTTTTAATAAAGGTTATTATAAATATAATGATACCGCTCAAAATTTTAATCTTTTTTTAAAGGTTGAAGAATATCCTTTTAGACCAATTGAAATTAAAGAATTTAAAACCACCTATTTCCCTTCAAAATATGAATTAACCACCTTAAAAAAGGGAAAACTTACTACTTTAAATTTTCAAAAGAAACACTCTAAAATTAATAATTTAGGTTATCAATTTATTGATTTCAATACTAAACTATATTCTATTTTTTCTTTTGGCGTTCATCAGTTAAATAAAGAAAATTTAACCATTGAAAAAGAAATTTTACAAAGAGGTTGCAACCAACTATTTACTTTTAAAAATAAATTGTATCTAGCCACAAACAGCGGATTAAAATTAATAGAAAACGATAGCATACAACAAGTTACATTTTCAAACATTCAATTTAATAAGCCAATTTTAACCATTAAACAACTTACAGAAGATAAACTTATTTTAAACACTGATGGTTTTGGAAGTTACATTACCAACCTTAAAACAATTACACAACTACCCAAATCTAATTTTATGACTGTTGAAGATGCTTGTGTTGAAGAGAACACTATTTGGCTTGCCACTAATGAAGGTATTTTAAAATACAATAACACTCCAAATGGTTATCAATTATTAAAAAAACTAACAATAAGTAATGGCCTTCCTTCTAATAACATTACTGACATTATCATTTATAACAATAAAATAATTGCCAGTACCCATAACGGAATTGTTATAATACCTAAAAATCAAGAACACATTTCACAATTTTTAGATATTTATTTTGAAAATGGAACTTATAATAATAAAGCGATAACTTATAATTCAAAGTTTAAGTATACAAAAAACAATACTACCAATTTTTACATCTCAAGTATCAATTTTTCTGAAGGAAACTCAGTGTTAAATTATAAATATAGATTGCTTCCAATTCAAAAAAAATGGATAAACGCTTCCTCAAATAATCTCAATTTCAATAATTTATCTCCAAAAAAATATATACTAGAAATAAATTCTAACAATATTGCTAAAACCTATAAATTTAAAATTACACCACTTTGGTGGCAACGTACAATTAGTAAAATTATATTTTCTTTATTGGCAATAACTATAATAATTTTAGTATTACTTAAAATTAGAAATAAAGAATTAGCCAAAAAAACAGCAAAACTAAATACTCAAAAACAATTAGCTGAATTTGAATTACATGCACTACGTTCTCAAATGAATCCTCATTTTGTATTTAATTCATTAAATGCCATTCAATATTTTATAACTAAAAACGACAATGAACTTTCAGAAAAATATTTAGTACAATTTTCTAGGTTGATTCGAAAATTCTTCGATTTTTCAAGAGATAAATTTATACCTTTAGAGCAAGAAATTTCCTTGCTAAATAATTATTTAGAAATTGAAAAAATGCGTTTCGGAGAAGATTTTACCTATAAATTTAATGTAGATAAAACACTAAATTTAAACGAACAAAAAATCCCCACAATGCTTTTACAACCCATTGTTGAAAATGCCGTTAACCACGGTTTGTTTCATAATGAAGGTAAAGGATTAATTAAAATTGAATTTTTGAAAGATGCTTTAAATAGTTTTATTGTAAAAATATCAGACAATGGTGTTGGACTTAAAAAAGCTAAAGAAATAAAAGAAAATTCAATAAAAACACACATTTCAAAATCTAGCGAAATAATTCAAAACAGGATTGATTTATTGAACCAATCTAAAGTGTGGTTTATAACGTATTCCATTAAAGAATTACAAAATTCAACGGGTACAATTGTTCAACTAACTTTTACAAATAATGAGTAATCCAATACAAGCAATAATTGTTGATGACGAAAAAAATGCCATGGAAAGTCTAGCTTTAAAAGTGTCTAAATATTTTCCAAATATTAGTATAACTCATAAATTTCAAAATCCACAAAAAGCAGTTGAAGAGATTAATAATAAGCAACCCGATTTAGTTTTTATAGACATAGAAATGCCTGTTTTAAGTGGCTTTGATATGCTTTCTAAAATTGAAAATCCAGATTTTGAAATCATTTTTGTTACCGCTTATAACGAGTATGCAATTGATGCCATAAAACATTGTGCAATTGGTTATATTGTAAAACCAATAGACAATGATGAATTAAAAGCTGCTATTGAAAATGCTTTAAAAAATATCAATCAAAAAAGTGCTTTAGAAAAAAATCAGCTATTACTTCAAAATTTAGTAAATAATGGAAATTCAACCATTGTAATTCCTACTCAAAAAGGATTAAGCCTTATTAAAATATCAGACATTATTAGATTTGAAGGAATTGATGGCTATACCAAGATAATTTTGGAAAATTCTAACTCAATATTAAGCTCATATAGTATTGGTAAATTTTGTAAAATAACTAATTTATATCAATTTTTCCTAATTCATAAATCACATTTTGTTAACCTAAATTATATTGATGAGTATTTAAATGAAGGGTATATTGTTATGGACAATAAAGACAAAGTTCCAATTGCAAAAGCAAAACGAGCTTCATTTTTAGAAAAAATTAAAAATTCCTAATAAGAAAACTCTTGATTATTATAATTTTAAAAGGTTGATAACACATCGTAAAAAACTATAAACCAAGGATATAAAATTTTTAAATCGTTACATTTAAAAAATATTTTGTACATTGTTACTTAAGTTACAATAATTTTTCTCCATGTTTATTATTAAAAATCACCTTAAAAGGTAACAAAATTAAGTTTTGATTGATATATAATAAACAGTCATAATTAAATTATCAACTAAAAAATCTACTTATGAAAAAAATACTATTTTTTATTTTTTCTATCATTACTATTGTAAATTATTCACAAGAAAAAACGCCTTCACAAATTGACAATAACCTACCAGAAAACACAAAACGTGTTGGGAGAAGTATTACAATCTATGATTATGAGATTATTAGTCTATCTTCAGGAATTTCAAATCCTTCATCAAATTTTAGCAATTCAACTTTTTCTTCAAATGGAAATTTTTTCGAAATCTCAGGTTCTTATTTTTTTTCTAAAATAGGAATTGGATTATCCATTGGTCAAAGTACAAATAGAACTGATCAAAAATTAATGGATTTATCTAACACCTATCAATTTTCGTCCATTAATTCTTCTGATGATTTAAAAATTTCTTATTATGGATTTGGTCCAGAATTTAAAACATCATTCAATAAAATTCAAGCATCCTTTATTATTAGATCAGGAATTATGTCGATTAAACCTTTAAGTTTAACTAGTTCATTCAATGAAAATATTGATGTTGCTGTACCAATTTATAATTTAAGCACTTCTAAAACCTCTAAAGTTTCTTATTTTTCAACAGGAATAAAAATTGGCTATCAAGTTGTTAAAAATTTAAATTTATTTGCTACATTAAACTATCAATCAGCACTTTCAAACAACCTTACTTTTTCAGAAAGAAAAATTGAAATAAGTACTGATGGAACAATTGATCCAGAAACAAGAAAATTAATTCAATCTGGTGTTGCTTTAAATTACAGTAGCAATTCTATAAAAATAAAACCTCAATCAAGCAATTATGGAATAGGTTTAAGTTACACTTTTAGCGCTAAAAATAAAGGTAGAGCTCCTGGTTCTATAGGTGCTGCTTCCACTCCAAGTAGAAGAAATATAAAAGAAAATGAGAAAATAAATGCTCAAATTTCACGTAAAATATTGGATAGAGGCGAAGCGGGAGATAACGTTGGTATACATTTAAAAAATGGTGATAACAGAGATGCAGATTCAGACGACGATGGGTTTTTAGATAGTTTAGAAATATCTGATGGTGTAGATAACGATTGTGATAGTGATACCTCTACCACAAAAAGAATGAATAAAGGCGAGTTGGTTGATGCAATTGCTAAAGATGCAGGATTATCTAAAGCGGATGCAGGAAAGGCCTTAAATGCAATCGCATCTAATTTATCAGAATCTTTAAAAAAGGGTAATGCGGTACAATTAATCGGTTTTGGACATTCTATCTTAGCAAGAGCTGCTAGAACAGGGAGAAATCCTCAAACGGGAGCAACGATTAAAACTGCTGCTAAAAAAGTGGCAAAATTTAAAGCAGATAAAGCAGAGATTAATATTAATAACAGAACATTTGGTGATGGACATAATGCTGATGCCAACCCAAAAGGATTTATAAAAAATGAAAATCAAATAGATAAAAGGTTACGCTTACCGATTAGAGATTCTGGTAGTACAGTAGGGGCTGGCAAACCCGACTCAAAAAGAATTGATCATAGCACTACAGGTGGAGATATGGAAGTAAAGTCATCTTCAAGAGTTATAGGTAACACTACAGGTGGTGATATGGAAGTAAAGTCATCTTCAAGAGTTATAGGTAACACTACAGGTGGTGATATGGAAGTAAAGTCATCTTCAAGAGTTATAGGTAACACTACAGGTGGTGATATGGAAGTAAAACCCTCTAAAAGTGAAATTGCAACTATTACACCTGGGCAAAAGTATGTTGATACATTGCAATCAAAACAAATGAATAAAGGAGAATTAGTTGATGCCATTGCTAAAGATGCTAATTTATCAAATAAAAGAACAGACAATTCTCAAAATCCACAGGGAAACGGTGGTCCAATTCAAATGAATAAAGGCGAATTAGTGGATGCCATTGCCAAAGATGCTAATTTATCTAAAGCGGATGCCAGCAATGCTTTAAATGCTTTTATAGCTAGTATGTCAAAGGAATTAAACAGTGGAAATTGTGTAAAATTAATTGTACCTATTGCAATGAATAGAGGAATTAGAGAAGGTGGTAAAACAATTGGAGCTGGAACAAATACTAAAAGAAAAAGCCCTGGCCGAACAAAATATAGCAATATTACACTTAAGAAGGAACAAGTAAATAATGATACAGATAATGATGGATTTTCAGATAGTTTAGAAATATCTGATGGTGTAGATAACGATTGTAACAGTGAAACTACTCCAACAAAAAGAATGAATAAAGGCGAGTTGGTTGATGCTATTGCTAAAGATGCCGGGTTATCTAAAGCAGATGCTGGAAAGGCCTTAAATGCAATAACATCTCATTTATTGAAATCATTAAAAATGACTAATATATTCATAGAAATCTCAAAAGACACTAAAGTTAAGGGCTTTTCTAAATCTAAAAGAAGACTTAGAATTAAAAGAAAAAGTATTGCAATAAATAAAAAAATTAGAGAAGGCGGAAGAACCATTGGAGCAAGAGATTCCCAAAAAATTGCTGCTAAAAAAGTAGCAAAATTTAAAGCTGGTGCAGCAACGGCTAATCCTGTTAAAAGAACATCCAATTCTCAAAACCCACAAGGAAATGACGGCGAAATTCAAATGAATAAAGGAGAATTAGTGGATGCTATTGCTAAAGATGTCGGATTATCTAAAGCGGATGCAGGTAAAGCATTAAACGCTTTTATCGCAAGTATGTCGAAAGAATTAAACAATGAAAATTGTGTGAAATTAATTGTTCCTGTTGCAATTAATAAAAGAATTAGAGAAGGCGGTAGAACAATAGGTGCTGGCCAAATAATTAATACAAACAAAGATAATAATCAACAAGGCTATACAAAAGAATCAACTATGATATTTGTTAGAGTAGATGAAACTTCTTTAAGAAATTCTAATACAAAAATCCCTAAAGATAATCTTATTCAAGAGAATGATCAAAGAATGTCTAAAAGAACTTTACGAGCTAGAGAAGAAAATGGAAAAAGAGTAAAAAACCAAACTTTAAGAACAATTGACAATAGATCTCGCGATAAACGTGGTGCAAGAGTAAAAGCACGTACACGAAGAACGGTGGATCAAAGATATATTGATAAACGTGATGCAAGAGTAAAAGCACGTACACTTCGAACTCAAGATAAAAGATACAACAATAAACGTGATCAAAGAGTAAAAGAACGTGCACTTAGAGCTGAAGATAAAAGATATAGTAATAAACGTGATGCAAGAGTAAAAGTACGTACACTTAGAACTGCGGATAAAAGATACAGTAATAAACGTGATGAAAGAATAAAAGCTCGTACACTTAGAACTGCGGATAAGAGATATAGCGCTAAACGTGATCAAAGAGTAAAAGCTCGCACACTTAGAACTGAGGATGAAAGATACAGTAATAAACGTGATGAAAGAATAAAAGCTCGTACACTTAGAACTGAAGATAAAAGATATGCGCATGAGCTGACTCATACAGTGCAGCAGGGAGCTGGAATTAAACCTGTACAAATAACAACTAAAGAAACTAATACCGTAAATCCTTCAACTAATTTAGACTCTAGATTTTTAAAAGCTCAAAATGACCAAACTATTCAACTATTTAAAAATAAATACCAATTAACGGCACCGCTTTTAAATAGCAAAGACCAAACTGAACTCATAAATTATAATTGGACTGTTAAAAATAAAACACAAAATAAAAAAGATAAATTTACTGGAAAATCCATTAATTACGATTTTGATGTAAGTGGAACTTATGAAATTGAAATAACACCCAATGTTAATAACAAAAATTTAAATTCATATCGTATTACTATTATTTGTAATTAAAAATAGCAGTATATGAAATTAAAATTAAGTATTTCACTGCTTATTTTTTGCTCTTCTTGGTTTGGTTATTGTCAAACTTCAAATCCAAGACATCCAGCAGAATGGGAAGAAATAAGTAGTGTTATTATGGAGTTTCGATACTTTAAAAATTCGGATGAAAGTTGGGATGAAGCTTTAGATCCTTTTATAAAAACAGCAAAAGCATGTATTGAAGAGGGCATTAATTTATATATTCTAAAACCATCCAATAACAGTAAATATCGTCATCAAGCTAATTTAGATTTCATTTTTAAAGCTAGAAATATAAACTCTCCTTTTGTGCATATTATTTCAAAAGATACTATTTTAGGCTCTTACCCATGGGCAAGAGATCACGGAATGAATTTTGTTTATAAAAATGATGTTGAACAAGCATATTTGTATAATTTTTCTGAAGATTATACAGGCGATTTTATTGCTAAACAACTAAATTATCCAAATGCTATTATAACACCAAAAAACAATAATGATTATTATACTGATGGTGGTAACTTTTTAACCGACGGACACGGAACATTTAATATTGCAGCTACAGATATCACAGAAGATTTACCAACAAGTTTAGAATTGAAATATGATTACTTTTATCAATATTTCGGTATCCTAAAAACATTAAATATACTTGCTCCTTTTGTACATGTTGATTATTTTTTAAAATTAATTAACGAAGAAACTGCTATTATATCTTATATTCCTAATAATAATTACGACATATCAATAGATGAATATTACGATCATCAATATTATATAGACCAAGCTGTAATTTCAATATCACACTATTTAAAATCGGCTTTTGGTAGAGAATTAAAATTTATTCCTATACAAAATGCGCCAACAACCTATGATAAGAAAACTGAAACTATTTTGCATACTTCTAAAGCAACTTATACAAACTCTTTAATTTTGAATAAAACTGTTTTGGTACCTCAATATAATATAGAACCTTTTGATTCAATAGCCCTAAATACTTATAAAAAAACAATGTCTGGATATAAAATAGTTGGCGTAAATTGTAAACAGTACGGAGAGTTTTCGGGTGCTATACATTGTTTAACACATGAAATTTATGCAAATAATCCTATTTATATAAAACACAAATGGCACCAAGGAATTGTAAAAAATAATTTGGGTGGATTTCCTATAAGTGTAGTTGCAAAATCATCAGATGGTATTAAAAAAGCAATTTTATATTGGAAAACGAATCAAACTTTAACGTATCAATCTCTTCAAATGAAAAATATTGAAAATGATATTTTTGAAGCCATTATTCCTGCTGAAAAAAGTGGAACAACTATTAATTACTATATAAAAATTCAAAATAATAATGGCAAAGTAATTCAGAAACCAATGGTTGCCCCAAAATATTCCTATAGCTTTATCATTAAATAATTTATTTGAAACTACCCTATTAACACTTCATAAAACACTAAAAATAAAGTAACTAATGTTACATGTTAATTTATTTTTTGTATATTTAATTCAAATTTAAAAGAATTAAAACATTATTTACCCATTTAAAATCATAATACTAAATAGAAAAAAAATAACATTTATCATACCTATTTCCTATTAAATTAAGGGTAATAATATTGATTTTTTTGAAGAACTAAATAATACAAACTCGTTGTGCATTTTGATTAAATTTCGTCAATTCGAGTTAATTTTAGGCTTTTTAGACTTAAAATTAGTATCGAGAATAGAAATTTTATTAAAAAACAATAGTTCTCGATACAATTTTTTATCAAAAATCACTCGAACTGACGTTGCATTAAGTTTAAATAGCCAAAATGCACAACGGGTTAATACAATTATTTAATTAATTACTAACAAAAAATCAAAATACAAGTATGAAAAAAATTATCTTCTTTATTTTTTTTGTGTTTATTTCAATTGGTTATTCACAAAATAATAAAACTTTAGTCGAACAAACTTCTAACCAATTAAAACTTGGATTAGCAACTGGTATTTCATCTCCATCTGGAACTTTTAGCAATAAAGCATTTGCGGGGGAAGGAAGTTTTGTTGAAGCTTCTGCTGCTTATTATTTTCCTGCAATTGGACTTGGTTTATCTATTGGACAATATTCCAATCCTACTGAAGGAAATTTTTCTAATTTTTCTAACTCACAATTTACAGATTTATCAGTTTCAACAATTAATTCAACCGAAAATTGGAAAACTTCCTACTATGGTATTGGGCCGGAATTTAAAGCTTCTTTAGGTGATGCATTTGAAGCAATATTTTCAACAAGGATTGGATCTATGTCCATTAAACCTATTGATCTACGATCTGAAATTAGTATAGGCAACGCTGATGTTGCTACTTCTATTCCAATAGTTAGATTTGGAACTACAGAAACTTCAAAATTAAGTTACTATTCGGCAGGAATTAAACTAGCATACAATTTAAGTGATAAATTTAGCTTGCAGTTTATGGCAAATTATTTGTCGTCATTATCTAAGGAAATTACCCTTTTACAAGAAGTAAAACAAGTTTCTGACACGAATAGAAATGGCATTATTGATCAAGAAGATTTTATAACAAAAGATGGAACTCCTTTGCAATTTACAACTTCACAAGTTGTAGTAAAACCACAAAGCACTAATTTTGGTATTGGACTTACGTATACACTTCATAAAAAAACTATAAAAATTGGCGGTGCAGAAAAGCCTTATGCAAGAGGGCATACAAACCCCGCTTTTCAGGAGGCTGAAATGCAAGGCGAAATGCCGACTAGAAATAACGGCAGCGTTATATTTACAAATCCTGCAAAAGAAAAAGTTGACAGAGAAAAGAAAAAACAAAAACTAGTAAATGTGCTTCCTAAAAACAATAGTAATTTTAATAGGATTGCTAAAATTGAGTCTTTTACTTGGGAACAAAAGGGATATATAATACCAAACCCTCAATATGTAATTGAAGTTGTTAAAACTGGAAAGAATAAACAACCTCAAAGAACTTATATAGCAAAAACAACAAAAACAAGTATAAAAGCATCTATTCTTTTTAAAGATGAAGAACTTAGTGATGGAAATTATACTTGGAAGGTTACTGAAACTACAACAGGAACTATTTCAAATCCAAGCTATTTTACAATGACACAATGTGACATTGACTTTACTATTTCTAATGACACCATTGAATGTTTAGGTTATGTAGGTTCAAATAGAAAATTTAAAGTTTGTTTTGATGCTACTTATTCCAGTACTTCAGGTAATTTAACTTATTTAGATTCATTATCTGGATTAACAGTTTATGACCAAACGTATGCAACATTATCGCACACTTTGGTGAGCCCAAACCTAACACTTGTATCACAAATTGGCGCAACTACTTCAACAGTGAGCTATTGCTTTGAAGTAACTGTTTCATCTAGTGTAACTTCAATTGGTTTCGGATTACAAGGCGATGATTTAGATCCAAGTCCAATAACTTGCCAACCAGGCGTTAGTCAACTTTTTGATGAATTGCCTAGTTGCTTGTGTGACGAATGTGATAGACTTGAAGTTTCTTTTGACGATTTCAATATTTCTTTAAATACACCTTACGGAAACCAATTCAATTTTAATGGAAATATTAATGTAAATGTTCCTATTTATGGAATGGAATTTCAAGTACAATCGTATTCATATTCAGCAGCTCCAAGTGCTTGTTCTGAAGGTGTAAGTAGTATTGAAGAATCTGGTATATTCTTAATGCCAGGAACTTCAATAAATGGTTCAACAACATTACAGTTGTTTAATGAAACTGCATCAGGAAGTTCAAGTTCTAACGATAATGCTACAAAAGATATAAAATACACGAGTAATTCGCCATTAACAGGTCCAATACCCATAAATTTAACCATTGGGCTTCCCGGGCCTATTTCGGGACTTGACCCAAGTTGTTGTATTATTGAATACACCGTTTGCATTAAAGTAAAAGTCTTTTATGAAGAAGGTAATTGTAAGTCGTGTGTATTTACACATTGCTTCAAATTTAATAACCAATAAAAATTAAGATTATGAAAAATATATTTATATCACTCTTCATGTCATGCCTATCAATACTGTCTTATGGACAAGTAAAAGATACTACCATTTTTATTTCAAAAAAAGAAATTAAAATTGAGTATAGCATAAAATTAAGCAAATCTGAATTAAAAAAGTATCTAGATAATTTCAGAACATCATACATAAGCTCATCCAACAAAGCTTCAATTTCTCTAAAAGGAATTTTAAACAACATCCCTCTTTCTCAAAATTCTTGTGAAAATGGTAGTTTTGAAAATAACTCCAATGATTGGACAGGATTGAGCTTAAAACATTCAACATCTTCAATTCCAATTGAAAATGGGATTACTCTAAATCCTGGAATTCAACCTATTCCAAGTATTAACAATCCATCAAGTTCTGGAAGCTATATCGATATTGAAAGCCCCGGGAATGATCCCATTCTGGCTGTTGCTTCTCCTTCTTTTAATTTACCTAAAGTTGTTTCAGGTACTAAATCCATTCGCTTAGGAAATAATAGTGCTGGATGGGGTGCGGAAGGCATCGCAAAAAGATTTGTAGTAACACCACAAAATGCGCAATATTTCTTTCAATATGCCATTATTATGGACAAAAGTCATTCTTACCCAGATGGCTCAACAAATGGAACTGAAGTATTCTTTATTGCAGAAGCGGTTGATATGACTGGAAACACTATAGACAAAATTGTCGACATTGGTAATCCCAGTAATCCATTTATCAATGCTGTTTCAAGTAGTTGGGGAGTTAATGCCCCACCAAATAATGTTTTCTACAGAAATTGGCGATGTGCATCTCTAGATTTATCTAGTATGATTGGACAAGAAGTTGTGGTTATGTTTATAAATTCCGATTGTTCAGCTGGTGCCCACAAAGGCTACACTTATATAGATGCTGTTTGTGAAACCTGCGTCAATACTAACGAGGGTGATATTAATATAAATCTTTCGCCTGACAACTGTCTGAATTTCCCTCAAACTATAGGTGGTACTTTTACTTTGCCTGCATCTGGAAATGCAATCAATTCAACTATAAATTTGCAAATTTTTCAAAATAACATATTAGCTACAACGCTAAATAGTCCAGTAATTTCAGGAGGAAATTATTCCTTTACATTAAGTCCTGGAGATTTTCCTAATCAGGATAACGGTCAATGCTATGATTTAGTTGCCAATTTAACTTTTGATATACCCGACATGAACGGAAACTTGCAAACTATTACTCAAACTTCTTCGGCTATTGTTAACGGAATTCAAGATGGTGAGACACCTGATATAAATAATGATGTTTGTTTTTGTACTCCAACGCCTTGTTGTGATATTGAAGATTTTGATGCTTCAATTCAGGAACATAACGGAAGTTTTAATGTTACTATTAATGGCGGAAGTGTACCAATACAAGAAGTAGAAATTTCTATGATTGATTATCACGTTTCATATTCAAATGAAGACTGTAAACCTGATGATATGGGTAATTTTGGAACTTTAGCAACTACAAATAACACATTGTCAAATTTAATTTTAAATGCGGGTGATAATAACACTAGTAGCCTTACTTGGTTACCTGGTTCTCCAGGAATTTTAAACAGTAGTGTTAATTTAAATATAGTTGATCCGCTCACATTAAATTTAGATTGTTGTGATGTCACCTTCTCATTCTGTTTAAAAGTAAGAGTTAAAGATGTAAATTGTAATGTTTGTGAAAAGATTATTTGTTTTACTAATGGTAATGATCCTACAAATTGTGAATGTGGGAAATGGCTAAATAATACTGTATCTGTAAAGCCTATTATTAAAGAAATACCTCAAGACCCTAAATTAAAAATTAATATTCAATCTAATTTAGGTAAAAATATAGTTTGTGGAGGTAAAATTACATTAAAACCAACTATAAATTATTCATTCACCGCACCTGATTATATTTGCAACCCTTCAAGCTGTGATGCTAGCTATACATGGAAAATAATTAAAAAAAATGGTATTATTAAAGCTGGAACAGGTAAAACATTTAATTATAGTTTTAGCAGTTATGGAACGTATCAAGTTGTTTTCACGCCAATATGTGGTGGTAAAGAATGTGAACCTTGTATTATTACGGTGGTTATTGATAAATTTATTCAACATTACCCAGACCCTATTGGGTTACCATATGAATTACCTACTACTGGGGATGTTTACAATCCTAAAACAGGTGAAACATGGATGAATAAAAATTTAGGAGCAACTCAAGTAGCAACCAGTAGTACAGATCCATTAGCTTTTGGTGATTTATACCAATGGGGAAGATTAACAGATGGACATGAAAAAAGAACAAGTAGCACTACTTCTACTATGAGTAATTCTGACGTTCCTGGGCATAATAAATTTATAGCAGTACCAAATAGTCAAGATTGGCGTGTGACGTCTAATAATAATTTATGGCAAGGTGTAAACGGAATAAACAATCCGTGCCCAAGCGGATATCGTTTACCTACTGCTGCTGAATTTGATGCGGAGCGATTAAGCTGGATTTCTAATAATGCTGCTGGAGCTTTTGCTTCTCCATTGAAATGGACAATGGCAGGTGCTAGAGCCACAAATGGTACATTAGCTTACATAAATTATCGAGCCTTTTATCTAAGTAGTAACATTGACATTTCCAATCAAATAACACCACATGGTTTACAATTTACAACTACTAATGCATACATTTATCCCTTTATTGGTAGAACTAATGGCGCCTCCGTTCGTTGCATAAAAAATTAAATTAATAGCTTATCTAATTTTTATTATTATTAAAAAGAGTTGAAATAAATCAACTCTTTTTTTCTTTTATAGTACATTTGTTTTTCAAAAAAATAAAAAATGAATTTCGAAATAACCTTTCATACTAAATGGTCAGATTTTGACCCAAACCGCCATATGCGTCATACTGCATACAACGATTATGCAGCAGAAGTAAGAGTTCGCTTTTTTAAAGAACATGGACTTTCAATAAATGAGTTTGCAAAATTAAATATTGGTCCAATTTTATTTAAAGAAGAAACTTCCTTTTATAAAGAAATTCACATTGGTGAAAATATTACCGTAAAAATGGAATTGGAAGGTGTTTCTAAAGGTATTGAACGTTGGCGTTTTAAGCATCAAATATTTAATGAAGCTGGGAAATTAGCGGCTGAAATTAAAGTGTATGGTGCTTGGATAGATTTAGTAAAAAGAAAGCTCACTTCGCCTCCCAAAAAATTTCAAACCATTTTTGAAACTTTACCAAAATCACCTAATTTTATAGAAATTGAATTAAAAAGTGAAAAATAGAAAATCTGTTTATGGAATAATTGCGCTTCTCTTTGCAATTGGTTTTTATGTATATAATAATTATTCTTATGATGAAATTTCTGTAAGAAATAACAGTAAAAATAATTCCATAGCTAATTTTCTTCCAACATCTACAACTGGGCAAATTGTAAAGCACCATTATTATACACTTTCTTATCATGAAAAATATGAACAAGCTGAATGGGTTGCTTATGAATTAACAAATAAACAAGTGTCAAGTGCCAACTTTAAACGTCCATATTTTATTAAAGACCCAAAAGTAAAAACACAAAGTGCCAATTATAAAAATTACAAAAACTCAGGTTATGACAAAGGTCACTTATGCCCTGCTGCTGATATGAATTTTTCAGAAGAAGCATTTAATGAAACTTTTTTAACTTCAAATATTTCACCACAAAATCACGATTTTAATAGTGGTATTTGGAATAGATTAGAACAAAAAACACGTTATTGGGCACAGAAATATCGAAATTTATATGTTGTTACTGGTGGGATTTTAAAACCAAACTTAGAAACAATTGGAAGTGAAAAAGTTGCAGTTCCTAAGTATTTTTATAAAATAATACTCGATTTTCATGAACCTGATATGAAAGCTATAGCTTTTTTAATACCTCACAAGAAAACTGAAAAAGGCTTATACTATTTTGTTACAAGTATTGATGAAATTGAAAAATTAACCAATATTGATTTTTTTCATAATTTACCCGATGAAATTGAAAATAATATTGAAGCTTCTAAAAATTACACAAAGTGGAGCCTTCATAAATAGTTGTGTTTTTACAAATTTTAAAAATTTAAGCGTATTTATAATTAAGTTAAAAATTATATATTATGTTATATTCACCTGTTTCTTGTAGTATATTAAAATTTGGATTCTAATTAAAAAAAAATTACTTTTATCTTTTAACTATTACTGTTTATTAGTTATAACTCACTGATTATATATAAAAACAACAATCTACTATTAATCATAGTTTTTTGAGATTCATAAATAGTGAAGCAGACAAAAAGATAAACTTTTTAAATTCATTTAACACAAGTTTTTATTTAAAATTAGGTATGATATTAGAACCAAACTACATTGAAAAGATATTAGAATTTATTCATAAAAAAAGTGTAGGGTCTTTAAATCACCAATTTTTAAATTCACTTTCTAAGTTTCTTGCCGAATTATTACAAGTTGAATATGTATTGGTAGACGAGTATTCTCTTAATAATCCAGACATTGCTAAAACTATTGTAAATTATTGTAAAAATAGTTTTGCCCCCAATATTACTTATGAACTGGCTGATACGCCTTGTAAAAATGTTATAAACAAAAAACTATGTTCTTATCCTTCTAACATTCAAAAATTATTTCCAAAAGACGTAATGTTAGTTAAAATGAAAGCTCAAAGCTATATTGGTATCCCTCTTTGGAGTGCTAAAGGTGAACCTATCGGTTTAATGGCTATATTAGGCACAAAGGAATTAAAAAATATAGATGCAATTGAAACTGCACTTCAAATAGTTGCCATAAAAGCAGCTCAGGTTCTTGAAAAAATTCTTTTTGAAACTGTTTTTGAGAATCAAATTAATCAATTAAAAGAAAGCCAAGAAAATTATCAACATTTATTTAATGAAAACCCCATTTCACTATGGGAAGAAGATTTTACATACGGCTATCGTAAAATGCAAGAATTATTGACTTCCGGTATTAAGGACATTAAAAAATACTACCACAACAATCCAGATTTTTTTGACGAATGTATTTCAAATATAAAAATATCAAATGTAAATAATGCTTCTGTTAACTTATTTAATGCTAAAGATAAAGACGACCTTTTAAACAATATTCATAAAATTAGAACTAAAGAAACCCTTGTTCATTATGAAAAAATATTAGTTGGTATATTAAATGGTAAAAAGGAGATTATTCACGAAGTTGTTTTTAAAGATTTCTTAGATAATAAAGTTGTTGGAATTGTAAAAGTCAATCTTTTTAAAAATAACAAAAGAAATGAACTAAAAGCAATTATTTCAATTTCAGATATTACTGAGAGAGTAGAATATGAAAAGGCATTGTTAAAAAGTGAAGAAAAATTCAGAAATATAGTTGAAAATACCTCTGAATGGATTTGGGAATTAAATACTGAAGGTGAAATCACGTATAGCAATCCAATTGTAAAGAAAATTTTAGGGTATTCTTCTGAAGAATTAATTGGGAAAAATAATTTTGCTTTAATTTCTAAATTTGACAGAAAACGGATTCTAGAAATATTCTTAGATAAAATAGAAAAAAATGAAGGCTGGGTAAATTTAGAAATTAGTTGGACCCATAAAAATGGTAGCCATCGATTTCTTGAAAGCAATGCTGTACCAATAATAGATGAAAAAGGAATATTAATAGGATATAGAGGCATAAACAGAGATATCACAGAGCGTAAAATTTCGGAAATAGAAATGAAAAAGCTTTCAACGGTTGTTGAGCAAAGTGCAAACTCTATAATTATAACAGATACTGAAGGAACTATTGAATATGTAAACAGAAAATTTACTGAAATTACTGGTTATACTTCTGAGGAAGCTATTGGTGAAAATCCACGAGTATTAAATTCGGGTACACAACCTAAAGAATATTTTATCAATTTATGGAAAACTATAAAAGAAGGAAATATTTGGCAAGGACAATTTATGAATAAAGCCAAAAATGGTCATTTATTTTGGGAAGACACAACCATTTCTCCCATAAAAAATGACCAAGGGAAAATTGTGAATTTTCTTGCTGTAAAACAAGACATTACAGAACTTAAAGAGAATCAAAAATTATTAGAAAAACAAAATGAAGAATTAAATTTAGTTAGCTCAGAATTATCAAAAAAAAATAGACTGCTTTTAGATAGTAAAAATAGGTTTAGCAATCTATTTGAACAAAGCCCAATATCACTTTGGGAAGAAGACTTTACAGATGTAAAACAATTAATAGAATCAATAAATTTGGACACTGACTCTTTAAAGGTGTATTTAGATGAAAACCCAGACTTTGTTTGCGAATGCATTTCCAAATTAAAAATATTAAATGTTAATAAGGCAACATTAGAAATGTCGGGAGTCGAAACCAAAGAAGAATTAATTAATAATTTTGCTTCTAATTTTAGCCAGAAATCTATCAACGTTTTTAAAGACGAACTTATAGCTGTTTCTTCAAATCAAAAAAACTTTATTCAAGAAACTGAATTTGTTAGAACTGATGGTGAAATTATTACTGTTATTATAAAATTAGGTTTTGTAGATGAAGGGAATATTATAATTGTATCATTGGTAGATGTTTCAGCTATCAAAAAAGCAGAAGAAAGATTAAAAGCTAAAAACAAAAAATTAAAAATAGCAAAAGAAAAAGCAGAAGAAAGCGACCGCTTAAAAACAGAATTTTTAAACAACATGTCACATGAAATTAGAACACCATTAAACGGTATTTTAGGCTTTTCAGAAATATTATGCGATTCAGATACTACAGAAAATAAAAGAAAATATTTTGGAAATATTATAAAAAATAGCGGAAACCAATTAATGCAAGTTATTGATGATATTTTAGAGATATCAAAATTAGGCACAAAACAAGTAACGGCTAATAATAAAGAAGTATGTTTAAATACCCTAATGCTTCAATTATTTTCAGTTTTTGAAATAAGAGCAAAAGAAAACAAAATACCGTTATATCTAAAAAAAGGACTGTTAGATGCAGAAAGCACGATACTTACTGATGAATTAAAACTAAACAAAATACTAAGTAATTTATTAGAAAACGCCTTTAAATTTACCAATGAAGGTTATATTGAATTTGGCTATATTTTAAATAAGAACAAACCCGCTCAACTAGAAATTTATGTAAAAGATACGGGGGTTGGAATAAATAAAATTAACCAAAAACTAATTTTTGAACGATTTTCTCAAGAAGAAAAAGAGCTCTCTAAAAAATTTGGTGGTTTAGGTTTAGGTTTATCTATTGCAAAAGAAAATTCTGAATTGTTAGACGGAACCATCACTTTAGAATCTGAAAAAGGAAAAGGAGCTACTTTTACCGTTATTATTCCATACTCGCCTACAAATTCGAGTTTTAAAATTTCTAAAGAAAAGATAACAAAAAAAACTACAGAAGCGAAACCCACAATACTAATTGCTGAAGATGAAGAAGTGAATTATTTGTTTTTAGAAACTTTACTACACGACTCCATAAAATTAGATTGCACCATTTTACATGCTAAAAATGGAATAGAAGCCGTAGATATATGTAATGATAATTCAGCTATTAGTCTTATTTTAATGGATATTAAAATGCCATTTATGAATGGATTTGAAGCAACAAAACTCATAAAAGAAATGAATCCAAATTTGCCAATAATTGCTCAAACTGCCTATTCAACATCTGAAGAAATTAACAAATCTATAGAAGTTGGTTGTAATGATTTTATTTCAAAACCAATAAATAAAAAAACCTTAATTGAAATACTAAACAAACACTTAAAAATAAAAAAAGCATAATTTTCACAAAATATCGAGGAAGAATTTAAAAAGCGAAGGCGTTAAAGTTTAGTTAATGCATCAACCTTTTACAAGTATAGCTTCAAATAATTTTACTTTTATAGCTTTAAATATTCGCAAACTAATTTTTTAAGACATCCAATAAATGAAACAAATTAAAAACAATATATTACTCGCATTTTTATTAACTTTTTCTACTGTACTATTTTCTCAGCAAAGAGGAAATAGCCAAAATTCTTCGCGTCAACAAGGACAAGGCTCACAAATGATAGATACAAAAGTGAATCCACAAAATATGGCAAGAATTATCATGTACGATTATGAAGCCGTAATTAAAAAATTAAAAATTAAAAAAGCTCCATTAAAAACAGTTGTGATGCATGCCATATACAAACACAACAATAAAATAAATGAAATAAAAACATTTAATTTTGAAACATTTGACAATGTGAGCAAGTTTTTAACCAAAAAAAGAAGTGAAGCAGTTTTAAATCGTGATTTTAATACTATGAAAGAATCTCAAATGCAAGCAATTGAGATGTTAGCTCCTATTCGTGAAAAGGTACTATCACAAAAGAACACTTTAAATACAACTTTTAAAAAAGAACTATCTGCAAAACAATATAAAACGTGGCTTAAATACCAAAAAGCAGCATTAAAAAAATTAAATCCTAAAGCTCCACAAACTCAACAAAACCAAAGTAGTCAACAATTTCAACGAAGTGGAGGACAACAACAAGGAATGGGAAGAGGTGGTTATTAAATTCACTTATTAAATAAACAATACATTAAATTAAAAAAGCTTCTCAAAAATGAGAAGCTTTTTTTGTGCGGGCGGGGAGACTCGAACTCCCACACCTTGCGGCACCAGATCCTAAGTCTGGCGTGTCTACCAATTCCACCACGCCCGCTTAGTTATTGTGGGTGCAAATATACACAATACTTTAAAATTGCAAAGTAGTTAGTGAATATTTTTTTTACCAATTTTTAACCAAAAAAAAATCCGTATTTTTGAATAAACAAATTATACTTAAATGGAAAATATTAAATCATATGTTAATCAAAATAAAGACCGATTTATCAATGAACTTATTGAACTTCTAAAAATCCCATCAATTAGTGCAGATTCGGCGTATAGCCAAGATGTGATAAATACTGCTGACGCTGTTAAAACAGCACTTGAAAAAGCAGGATGTGACACTGTAGAAATATGTGAAACCCCAGGATACCCTATTGTTTATGGAGAAAAAATAATTGATAAAAATTTACCAACTGTGCTTGTTTATGGTCATTATGATGTTCAACCTGCAGATCCGATTGAATTATGGGATTCGCCACCTTTTGAACCTATCATTAAAAAAACAGAAAAACATCCTGATGGTGCCATTTTTGCACGTGGTGCTTGTGACGATAAAGGTCAAATGTATATGCACGTAAAAGCGTTGGAATATATGACTGTAAACGGGAAATTACCTTGCAATGTAAAATTTATGGTTGAAGGTGAAGAAGAAATTGGATCATCTAGTTTGGCTTGGTTTGTAGAACGCAACCAAAATAAATTAGCTAATGATGTTATTTTAATCTCTGACACTGGTATGATTTCTAACACACAACCATCTATAACCACAGGTTTACGTGGTTTAAGTTATGTTGAAGTTGAAGTTACAGGCCCAAATCGAGATTTACATTCTGGTTTGTATGGAGGTGCAGTTGCAAATCCAATCAATGTTTTAACAAAAATGATTGCTTCTTTACACGATTCGAATAACCATATTACAATTCCTGGTTTTTATGACAATGTTGAAGAATTATCATTAAATGAAAGAGCAGAAATGGCAAAAGCTCCATTTTCATTAGATGCTTATAAAAAAGCATTAGACATAGATGATGTATATGGAGAAACTGGCTATACTACTAATGAACGTAATTCTATTCGTCCAACTTTAGATGTGAATGGAATTTGGGGTGGCTATACTGGTGAAGGTGCAAAAACGGTAATTGCAAGTAAAGCGTATGCTAAAATCTCCATGCGTTTAGTTCCAAATCAAGATAATTTAGCTATTACTGAATTATTTACAAAACACTTTGAAAGTATTGCGCCAAAATCTGTAAAAATAAAAGTAACAGCACATCATGGCGGACAAGGTTATGTTACTCCAATAGACAATATTGGGTACAAAGCCGCAAATAGAGCCTATACTGAAAGTTTTGGAGTTCCAGCAATTCCTCAACGTTCAGGTGGTAGTATTCCAATTGTCGCACTATTTGAAAAAGAATTGAAGAGTAAAACTATTTTAATGGGATTTGGCTTAGACAGTGATGCAATTCACTCGCCGAATGAACATTTTGGTGTTTTTAATTACTTAAAAGGTATTGAAACAATTCCTTTATTTTACAAGTATTTTGTAGAAATGCATAAGTAAATAAAAAAGATTGTTAAAAAAGTGAAAATTTCGTCAACCTGAACTTGTTTCAGGTTCTCATAACGCTACGTAATTAGTACGATGAGATTCCCAGTCAAGCTAAGAATGACGGCTTTCGATACTTTTTTAACAATCTCTTTTTTATATCTTGAATATTATATCGTTACATTTTCTTCACGTAATCCGTAATTATCACAATTTGAGTAGGTCCAACTTTCCCTTCTATAAACTTTTCATTTTCAGGATCTAAAGAAATTCTTCGTACTGCAGTTCCTTGTTTTGCAATTAAACTAGAACCTTTAACTTTTAAATCTTTAATCAATACTACAGAATCTCCAGCTTGTAAAATAACACCATTTACATCTCTATGTATTACTTTTTGCGCATCTTCAAGACCTTCACCTGTAGCTTTCGCCCATTTTAAATTTTCATCATCCAAGTACATCATATCCAATAAATCTTGCGGCCAACCTTCTGCACGTAAACGTGTTAACATTCTCCAAGCAACCACCTGAACAGCAGCAACTTCACTCCACATACTATCATTTAAACAACGCCAATGATTTCCATCAACTTTATCCGGATTCTCAATTTGGTCAATACACGCTGCACAAGCAAAAATACTATCATCCACAGTTCCAACTGGCATAGGAGGCAATTTATACATACCTAAATTTTCATCAGAAGCACACAACTCACATTTAGACCCACTACGTTCTTGTAATTTATTTAAAATATTCATTCATTTATTTTTAGAAATGCAAAAGTACATTTAAAAAATAGCAATCACAACGTTAACAAAAATGAATCTTGTTTGGGCGTTCCCTTCGGTCGGGCTTCCGTTTAATTTTTATGTGTACTTCTACTCCGTTCAGTTAACAAAAGGATATCACTACTATTCCTAACGCAATAAAAATCGTTTTAAAAAGTTAATTTAATACACACTTTTCATTTTAAGAATACTTTTAAGATACTATTTTTTAAAATCTTACGTTATTTGCATAACCAAATACTATGTTATGCTTAAACAATTCTTTTGGATGTGCTCTGGGGCAGATACCGATATACTAAAAAATAGCTCGAAAGCTGAACAAACAAAATACGCTGGTATTGGCGGAACTGTATTTTTTACGGCAGTAATGGCTTTTATTGCTGTAAGCTATGCCCTTTTTACAGTATTTGGTTCTTATTTTTCAGCTATATTTTTTGGGATGATTTGGGGATTGTTAATTTTTAATTTAGATCGTTTCATTGTTTCCACAATTAAAAAAAGCGACAATAAATGGAAAGAAATTTGGCAAGCCACACCTAGAATTATTTTAGCAATTATTATTGCAGTGGTAATTTCAAAACCTTTAGAAATGAAGCTATTTGAAAAAGAAATAAATCAGGTATTGTTAGAGCAAAAAAATGATTTAACATTAGCTAATAAGGCACAAATTGCAAATCAGTTTACGCCAGAAATCACTACTATTCAAACAGAAATTGACCAATTAAAACAAGAAATAGATACACAAGAAGCTGAAACCAATGCTCTATATAACACTTATATTTCGGAAGCTGAAGGAACTGCCGGGACAAAATTACTTGGAAAAGGACCTGTTTATAAAGAAAAACGTGAAAAACACGACGCTGCTTTAGCTGAATTACAACAATTAAAAACTGAAAACAAATTAAAAATTTCAGAAAAGGAAAGTCAGATTGCCTCTTTAATAATTTTACAAAAAAAACAAGAACTCAAAACACAGCCAATTATTGATGGCTTTGATGGTTTAATGGCACGTATTAATGCGTTAAACGAATTGCCTTGGCTACCTTCCTTTTTTATCTTCTTATTATTTCTAGCTATAGAAACTTCGCCTATATTCGCTAAATTAATTGCTCCAAAAGGTGAATATGATTTCAAATTACAAGACATAGAAAATGCTGTTAAAACCTGGGTGTTACAAAAAGTAAATCAACGAGAACAAGTTTTAAAAGCTGATACTATTTTAAACGAAAACATATACAACGAATTAGCCGACGAAGATGAATTGTACAAATACAAAAAACAAAAAGCGAGAGAAATTATGCAATTTCAAGCAGATGCTTTTTATAAAAGTCAGAAAAATAGTATTGGGTAAGTTTAATTATACAAAACATTTTGTGAAGTCATTGCGAACATAGTGAAGCAATCTGTTCCAATAAATATGAGATTACTTCGTCGCACACTCCTCATAAAGACTAAATCTTTTATCTTAAAATTATTCTTCCAACGGATAAATAGTAACACTATAACCTAACCAATTTTGTAATTTATTATAAATAAGTTGTTTATCTTCCGAAGAAAAATCTTTAATTCTGGTTTTATGAGAACCTCCTTTTAAAATCATTTTAAAAAAATTTACATGAGGTTTTGGGTTTGGTGCACAAGCCCCCCAAGTATCATATTCTCCATAAATATAAAGAATTTTATTTCCTTGATTTTCAACGTAATCACGTACTTTTTTTATATAGTCTTGGTTAAAAGTTAAATCCACATTTTTAGGTGCAAAACGTAAATTTGTTGGCTTGAAAACAACTTTAAGTAAGTCTTTAACTGGAGCTGTGTTAAAACCATAATAACCAAGCTCTGTCATATGTTGATAATATGAAGGCAATAAATCATAATAGGTTTTATCATTATAAAAACTAATTCCAACAGTTTTATTTATAGTTTCAAATAATTCTTTTGCTGTCGCATTTTCAGAAGGAATAGCATCACAACTAACACCCCATTGCCAAAAAGAAAATGGAAATTCTAACACTGCATATTCCAATGCTTCTTCAGTAGAGAGTTCCGTAAAACTCATTTTTTTTGCTTCAGCATAGTTAGAAATTTCATTTAAAATTGCTTCGCGATTTTCTAAAACTTGTCTTTGAAATTTAATAATCTTTGCCCTACACTCATCACTACCAATAGTATTGATATGATTTTGAGTTCTTATATCTTCTTGAGTATTAATTAACGGAGCTACATAAGGAACAGCAACATCAACATCATAAGGATATTTAGATTTGTAAATTAATACCGTTTCACCTCCTTTGCTAATTCCTGTTGAAATCCATTTGCTTTTATATAAAGTTTTTAACTTTTTAACCAATTGATGATAATCTTCCACAGCTTGATCGTTCTTTAGATATTGCCAAGGAATTGAATCAGGTCTGGATTTTCCATAAAAACGATACTCAACTTGCACCTGATTTCCTTTAAAGATTTTACTTAATTCATAGGTTCTTGGATTTGCCTTGTAACCTTCAGTAACTATAACAGTTGGTTTATTTACATCAATATGTGACAAATAAACATAATGTTTAAAGGTCCCAGCTTCTGGATTTTGATGATCTAAAGGTTCATTTAAAATTAATTGAAATGCTTTTGTAAAATGGTCTTTAGCTTCCATTTTAGTTATTTCAGCAGCAGGAAAAAGTTGCTCTAATTTTTGTTGAAATGTTAAAATTTCTATAGGTTCTAACTTAACAACTCTACAAGAAACAATTGAAAAACTTATTGCAACAAATAATATAAGAGGTTTATAAAATTTCATAGTGGATATTTTAAATAAATGCTATACTGAAAAGCGCTTAAAAATAAGAAAGTTTTTTTGCTTTGAAATAACTAAAATGGAAGCTAAAGACCATTTTACAAAAGCATTTCAATTAATTTTAAATGAACCTAAAGATAAAGCAATACATTAAACGAGTTTCTTTTCAATATATTCAGAGTTCATGAGACGCAAAGCTCCCATATATTTCATTTTAAAGGACACTAAATCTCCTACTTTATATTTTTTTGTTGTTTCACTTAAATCTATAACCAACATATCGGAGCTTGCTCCAATAAATGTAATTTCTTTATCTACTGGGATCAAGAATTCAGTTTTAGAAATGTCTAAAAGCCCTATATCTAAAATTCCTCTGCTATGATTTTTCCCATAATCTTCAGGGTCAATATCAAGTGTTTCACCTGATGGATTTTCTTCTAAATCACCATAAGGAACAATAGATTTTTCTGTTATTTCAATGATTTCAGTATATAATAAAAAAACATCATTCTTCATTTTAGGAATTGTTTTATCTGTAAATAAATCAACACCAAAAAATAAGGTTTCCCCAATTCTGAAATGATTAACGCCTCTAGGAATTTGTTTTTTTAATAAAAGTGGAATCATCACAGAAGATCCGCCCGATACGTAATCAATTTTCTTTCCGAATTTTGCTTCAATCAATTGTTCATACAAGCTCAATTGAATCAATTTATCTTTGCTAGGCATTATCCCACTTAAACAATTTAGGTTTGCTCCAATTCCTGCCACTTTAATATTAGGCAGCTCAAATATTTTTTTGTAAAATTCTATTAAATGCTCACCCAATATTCCTTCACGCAAATCACCCAATTCAATCATAATAATAATTCGGTGTGTTTTTTCTTGTTTTACAGCTTCTTGAGACAGCCATTTTATGGTTGTAAATTCTGTATTAAAACTAGCATCGGCATATTTCACCACATTGGCTATGCTTCTCTTTGCTGGTGGTTTTATATAGATAGTTTCTTTACTAGGATATATAGATTTTATTTTTTTTAAATTTGTTAATCGAGCATCACATACTTGTTCATCTCCTAAGGATAATACATATTCAAGGTATGTTTTATTTCCACAAAGCATTTTCAAAACAGGCGCCCATTCAATACCGTTTTTTTTAAACAATTGTTGAAGATAACTGTAATTAATTGCTAATGATTTTCTATTTAAAGTTATATATGCCATAATTATTCTTTAAAAATTAAATGTAATAAATACTGTAATTTGTTAAGTTGTATATACTGAATTAAATAACACATAATCCGTTGTTAAATCTGTTCCCCAGCCTTTTGATTTAGCTTTCCCATTGTGAAGATCCAGCATAATTTTAAGATGTGATTCCCTCAATAGTTTTTTTATGTAATTAGGGTTGAATTCCAATGCAATTCCCTTTTCCAACACCTTTACCATTTTTTGATCAGAACCTATATATAGATCAATTTTTTCATAATCAAAAGGAAGGCCTGCATTACCGGCTGCACTTATAATCCTTCCCCAATTGGGGTCGCGGCCAAACATGGCTGTTTTAACAAGGGCGGAATCTGAAATTTTTCGAATCATTATTCTTGCATAATCTTCTGTTGGCGCATTCACTATTTCATATTCAATAAACTTTGAGGCTCCTTCCCCATCTGAAACAATAAGCTGGGCCAAATGAATCATCATTTCTTCAAGATGTTTTTTAAAAATAACATATCCTTTATCTTTTTTGGATTTGATGATATCATTCTGAGCCAAACCATTGGCTAATACAATAACCATATCATTGGTAGATGTATCGCCATCAACTGTTATCATATTGAACGATTTGTCAACGGATTCCTTCACCATAATTTTCAATAATTTAGATTCAATGGCAATGTCTGTAACTATAAAAGCCAGCATCGTAGCCATATTTGGATGAATCATTCCAGAACCTTTAGCAATTCCTCCCATATTAATTTCACGTTCATCAACTTCAAACTCTACAAAACCTTCTTTCGCAAAGGTATCGGTAGTTAAAATAGCATTAGCAACAAAGGATCCTGCATTGGATCTGTTGGTCAAATTTTTTGCATTTTCTTGAATACCAGTCACAATTTCTGTGGTTGGAAATTTGACACCAATAATACCTGTGGAAGCAACTAACACCAATTCTTTATCAATTTTTAATTCTTCAGCCAACGATTGTGTCATGGCTTCAGCGCCTTCCATCCCTTGTTTTCCTGTAGCTGCATTTGCATTTCCTGCATTAATTACAATGGCTTGAGCTATACCATCTGCAATATGTTTTTTTGAAACAGTAACTGGAGCTGCAACCACTTGGTTTTGTGTAAATACCGCTGCTGCACTTGCCGGCACTTTTGAGAAAATGATGGCTAAATCCCTTTTCATAGATTTAACACCCGTATGTGCTCCCCAACAAGTTATTCCTCTTATGTTTGTTATATTTTTAATCATTTCAATAAATATTATTGTTTGTTAAATTTTCTTTTAAATTAAATATTAAGGGTTTAAAGGTATTAGATTCAGTCCTTTGGTTTCATCTAGGCCAAACATGATATTCATATTTTGAACTGCTTGTCCTGCCGCTCCTTTAATAAGATTGTCTATAACACTAATTACAATTACCATATTGGTTCGCTTGTCATACGTTACATATAAATCACAATAATTGGTTCCTCTCACATCTTTTATGGCTGGTTCTTGCTTTCTTAACCGCACAAAAGGTGCATTTTTATAAAAGGTTTTGTAAAGTTCTTTTAGTTTTATTTCATTCATATTTTCTTTAGGTCTAACATAGATAGTGCTTAAAATACCTCTATCTACAGGCAATAAATGTGGTGTAAATTGAATAAGTATTTCTTTTCCCGAAACCTCATCTAATATACCTTGAATTTCAATAGTGTGTCTGTGATTCTTCAGACCGTATGCCTTAAAATTATCGTTCACATTAGAATAAAGGTTTACATTTTTAGCTTTAATTCCCGCTCCTGTAACACCTGTTTTTGAATCGACAATAATGCGGTCTGTTTCAATGAGGTTGTTTTCCAATAAAGGCGCAAGACCTAAAATGGCGCTTGTGGGAAAACAGCCCGGATTTGCGATTAAATTCGCTTCTTTAATTTTATCAAAATACAATTCCGGACTTCCGAAAACAGCTTTTTCAATGCCTTCTGGATAAATGTGCGGAATTTTGTACCATTCCTCATAGATTTCTTGTGAACTTAAACGAAAATCGCCCGAAAGATCAATAATTTTAAAAGACTTGTCTTTAAATCGTTTTACGAAATCCATAGAAACGCCGTGCGGCAAAGCAAGAAATACCAAATCAAGTTCGTATTCATCTACTTGATTTATTGATACCAACTTTTGATCGGCAATTCCCTGTAAAAAAGGATGTACATCAGAAAATAATTCTCCTGACCTGCTTTCAGAAGTAATCATGATTATTTCAACATCTGGGTGATTGGTGAGAATACGCACCAATTCCGATCCTGTATAACCAGTTGCGCCTATAATTCCTATTTTCATTTTAACCATTGTCTTTTAGTTCTTTTAATGATTTTTTCAATACTTCCATTGCGTTTTCCAAATCCTCATAACTGATATTTAAAGGCGGTACTAAACGCAATACTTTATCGGCTGTGGCATTTGCCAACACACCTTTTTCAAGCATTTTTAGCACCAAAGGTTTTGTTTCGAAATTAAATTCCACGCCTATCATCAATCCTTTTCCTCGAATTTCTTTGATGTCTGAATTTTTCATTGCTAAAATTTTGGCTTTTAACCAATTGCCTTTTTCTTCAGCCTGTTGTAACAGATTTTCTGATTCAATAATTGCTATGGTTGCCAATGAAGCGGCGCACACCAATGGATTTCCTCCAAAAGTTGTTCCATGGTCGCCAAATTCGATTGCCGAACTCACTTTTTCATTTGAAAGAATGGCACCAATTGGAACACCACTTCCCAAAGCTTTCGCCAACGTCATAATATCTGGTTCTACCCCAAAATGTTCTTTGGCAAACATTTTTCCTGTTCGGCCAACACCACACTGAATTTCATCGAAAATCAGCACAATATGTTGTTCATCACAAAAAGTTCTCAACGCTTTAAGAAACGTTTTATCCGCAATATTTACGCCGCCTTCGCCTTGAATAGGCTCTATAATAATGGCTGCTATATTATTGTCCACAGCTTTTTTTATGGCTTCCATATTATTAAAAGGTACTTGAGAAAATCCTTGCGGAATTGGTTCAAATCCTTTTTGATATGCTTCTTTACCTGTAGCAATCGTTGCCAAAGTACGTCCATGAAAGGAATTCTCAAAAGAAAGTATGTTTCCTCCGCGTCCAATACTGTGTGCATATTTACGTGCTATTTTAATAGCGCCCTCAACAGATTCTGCACCGCTATTCGTAAAAAATACTCGATCTAAACCTGATAATTCTACTAGTTTTTCAGAAAGCATTACCTGTGGTTCGCTCAAATAAAAGTTTGAAATATGAATTAATTTGGCTACCTGATCTTGAATTGCTTTTACAACTTTCGGATGACAATGGCCGACGCTGTTAACAGCTATACCACCTAGCATATCAATATATTCATTACCTTCCACATCCCAAATATGGGAACCTTTCCCGTAGTCAAATGTTAAAGGGTAACGTTTAAAAGTTTGTAAATAATACTTTTTATCAAGTTCATTATATGTTTTATTATTTTTTTTTGCCATTGTCTAAATTCTTTAAATTATACGGTAATGATAGTTCCCAACTTTTGATTTTCAAAAAGTCCTGAAATCTGCTCAGGAATAGTTCCATTAATGATTCTTGCCTTTTTAGCTCCTTTTACTATGGCAACTTCACAAGAATCTATTTTAGGGATCATTCCTCCCTGAATACATTTTATTTCTTTTAGGTGATTTATTTCGGCTACTTTAAGTTCATGGATAATGGAAGCTGGATTGTCCTTATCAAGCATTAATCCGTCAACATCTGTTAAAATAACATATTGTTCTGCTGAAAGAGCGCCAGCAATATGACCTGCAAATAAATCGCCATTAATATTATAATCATTGCCTTTATTGTCAGAAGCAATACAAGTAATTACCGGAATAAAATCATTTTCTAATAACAATTCAATTAAGGTTGCGTCAACACTTTCTACATCACCAACCTGTCCTAAATCAATTAGTTCTGCCTTTCCATTTTTCGTATGTCCATGCAAACGTTTTTTGGCAGTTACTATTTGTCCGTCTTTGCCTGATAATCCAACCGCTTTATGTCCCATGGCATTTATTATAGAAATTAGGCTCCCATTCACTTTCCCTTTAAGCGCCATTTCTACATATTCCATAGCCTCAGGTGTTGTTTTTCGCTGCCCATCAATAAACTCAGAATCTATATTCACTTCTTCCAATGTTTGCTTGATAAAAGGACCTCCTCCATGAACAATTACCACTTGATATCCTTTTTCTTTTAAATCGCACATGTTTCTCAGCACTTGTTTTTTAAGTGGCTGATTGGTCATAGCATTTCCTCCGTATTTAAATAGAAGCAGTTGTTTTTTTGTCATTTTTTTCTTTTTTGGCGTTATGCCATTATTATTTTTCTACCATTCGTTCAATTGATTCTGGTAAATGCGCTAATATTTCATAATTAAGTTCATCGCTAATTTCACTGAAAGCACTTACTTTTATTTCTAATTCACCTTGTTTACCTATCAATACAACTTCATCTCCCACCTTCGAATTATCTAAATGTGAAATATCAATTATTATCATATTCATATTCACAACTCCTATTACGCTACAGTTACATCCGTGAATAAGAACACGCCCCTTATTACTTAAAGAACGACTGTATCCAAAAGAATACCCAACAGGTACTAATGCAGTTGTAATATTAGTTTGAGCGAGATAAGAAATACCGTAACCAATAAATTGACCACTAGAAACTTTTTTTATGGCCATAATTTGACTGTTCCACTTAAGTACCCTTTTTAATGGATTTAATTTGTTGCTTTTTAGATTGGTATATTGGACATAAACTTCACTGCTTGACCAAAATCCGTAAAGCATAATTCCTATTCTAACCAAATCCATTCTTGCTTTTGGATACACAAATGCTGCCGCTGAATTAGCTATATGCTTATATTTGGGATGCAGTTCATTAGCTTCAAGAAGTGTTAACATTTTTTTATATTTTCTTAACTGATTTTGAATCCTGAAGTGATTTGAAACACTTTCGGCACCAGCAAGATGCGTACAAAAGCCTGCTAACTCAATATATTCACTGTCTTCTTTTATAACAGTAATCGCATGGCCTAATTCATTAATATCTAAACCCGAACGATTCATACCGGTTTCGGCTTCGAAATGAATTTTCGCTTTTATGTTAAGCTCTTTTGCATATTTTATTGTTGTATTTAGCCTTTCCATATTAAAAACAAAAAACTCCATTCCCTTTTTGATAGCTTCTCTTATATTTTTATCAGAAAGCCATCCCATAACCATTATTGTTGCAGGCTTCGTAAGGCTATCAAATACTCTAACAGCTTCACTATAATCAAAAACTGAATAATGCTCAATACCATATTTCTCAAAAAGAGGAATTATTTGCTCAATACCATGTCCATATGCATTTGCTTTAACAACTGCTGATATTGTTACTTTACTGCCCAATTTTTTCCTTAAAAAAGCAATGTTATTTTGAACCGAATTTTCATATAAGGTTATAGATGAATTATCAATCATAGCATAGAATCTTTTTATAAATAGCATAAAATAAATTTACGCCTGTTTCAATTATGTCATCAGGAAAATCATAATCTGGATTATGCAAGGCTGGTGTTTGCTTACCTGCACCCAAACCAAACATGGCGCCTTTAAATTGTTGAGTAAATGCTCCAAAATCTTCACCCCATTTAAATGGCGTTTGCTTTTCTAACACTTTAAAAGAATTATATGTGGCTGCTTTTACAATATAATCTACAGCTTCATCATTATTGTTATTTGAATCAAATTCGCAAAACCAATCCAACGTGTTTTTTAGCTGATGTTTTTTACTAATACTTTTAACTAAAGTACCAATATTTTCTTTTAAATCATTCAATTGATGAGCTGTCCAACATCGTATTGTAAAATGTAGTTCTGCATAATCTGCTGAAATGCCATAATCTTTGGATCCTAAAGTAGCATAAACTGTTGTTATCACCGAAAATGTTTCACTAGCTATATTATTATCAGCTAACCCTTTAATAGCAACTATTATTTCTTGTAAAGCTAAATCGGGGTTGATACCGTTTTCTGGCTCTGCAGCATGAGCCGTTTTTCCTTTTAAAGTAATTTTTAAACTTGTAACTGAAGGCGTAAATGAATTGTTTTTTATAATAATAGTACCTTTATCAAAATCTGGCACATTGTGTAAAGAAAAAACAAAATCGGGTTTTATTGATTTAAATTTTTCATCGGCTAAAACTGCTTTTGCACCATTTCCATTTTCTTCTGCTGGTTGAAATAATAAAATAACTTCACCTTTTAAAAGCGGATTTAATTTTAAAGTTCTTGCTAAACCTATTAGTATTGTAGCGTGACCATCATGACCACATTTATGGGAAATTCCTGGATGTTTTGATGTATGTTCAAAAGTATTTTCTTCTGTAATAGGTAAAGCATCCAGTTCTGCTCTAAAAAGTATAGTTTCTCCTTTTAAAGGCCCCTTAAAAATAGCAGCAACACCGTGACCACCAAGCTTCGTTATAATAGTTGTTGGATTACATAGTTTTAACTCCTCAACAACTGCCTGGGCGGTTTGCTCCTCGTTATCCGATAATTCTGGAAATTGATGCAGTTTTTTTCGGAAATTTGTTAAATAATTAATTTCTTCAAAAGCCAATATATTTGCCATAATAATTTTGTTGCCGTTTATTTTTTAACGACTAAATACGTTAATAAAGACAGTGAAATCCCAATTAATATTGGATCGAAACCATATGGGATTTCTATTCCAATAAATGTTAAAATTAATGTAGAAGATCCACCAATTATCATTGAAGATAAAGCTGCCATAGGTTTTCTCTTTTTTGAAATTAACACCCCTAAAACAGGTATTAAAAGTCCTGAAACCATAAAGGAATATGACAATAGCATCAATTCTAATACACTTTGCATTGTAGTGGCAATAATTATTGCTGTTCCACCAACCAAAAAAGTAACTATTTGAGAAATTCTAATATTATTTTTGTTCTGATGTTTAAGCCCCAAAATATCTGTTACAAAATTACCAGAGGCAGCCAATAAACAACTATCAGCCGTAGACATTATAGCAGAAAAATAGGCTGATAACATCAATCCCATAAGGCCTACTGGCAATACATGTTTTAAAAGCAAGGGCATTCCCATTTCAGGATCCATCCCTATTTCGGTTTCAAATCCATCAGAAATAAAAACACCTTTTGCAGCTGCAACTCTTGAAAACAATCCAAGAATTACACCCATAAATGCCATAGTTGGGTATTCAAAAAGGCCAGCTATAAACCATGCTTTCTTTGCGGTTTTTTCATCTTTACATGCATATATTCTTTGATAAAGTGTCATTCCTACAAACCAAATAGGAACTATAATTACAATCCAGTTTACTATTTGAACCCATGAGACATTTTGTAATGAAAAATATTTTTGAGGAAGCACTTGAACAATGGCTTCATATCCTCCTAAATAGCTGTATGCAAAAGGAATTCCAACAAATATTAACCCTACCATTAAAATTATCCACTGAAAAGTATCTGTATAAATTACAGCTTTCATACCGCCAAAAGCAGTATAAACAAGTGCAATACCTCCCATTATCAATAAAGCCTGATTCAAATCTAACGAAGGAAATGTGCCGACCGCTAATTTTGCACCTGCAAGAAATTGTGAAGAAGTAAAGCCTAAATATCCAATAAAGGAAATAATACCAGCAACCAAAGCAACTGTTGTACCATAACTGTGTTTTAAAAATTCAGGAAATGTTAAAAACCCGTGTAAATTACCTAGTTTCACCACTTTCGGAATTAAAAAAACTGCGCTTAACCAAGCGCCTATAAGTCCCGTAAATAACATCCATGAACCAGAAATCCCCATAACAAAACCTAGTCCACCTAAACCAATTGAGAATCCTCCTCCAACATCTGTTGCAACAACAGACAATCCAACATGCAAACTTTTCATTTCACCACCACCAATGTAGTAGTCCTTTACGGTTTCATTTTTTTTAAAAAAATAAAATCCTATGCCCAATACTGTGATCATGTAAACCGCAAAAACAACAATATCTAAAAAAGCCATCGCGTTTAGAGTTGTTTTTTAAGTCGCATTTCTAAGTATTTATTTTCAAAGCCTAATTTTTCATATAAAAATTTGGCTGGATTGTTTGGTTCTACGTGCAATGCTATATCTCCATCAGCCAATTCAATGGCTTTATTCATTAGTTTTTTACCAAAACCTTTACCTCTAGCATTTTCATGAACAGCAATATATACAAGTATGTTTTCAGGAATATAACCTTCCATTCCTGTTTTATTAACAATGGTGACTCCATTAATTTCCCCATTTTCATGAAGAATCAATACAAATCCGCCAAGTCCTTCCTTAGAATCCTTTACAGCAAAATCAAAACATTTGCTAATATCTTCTGTTTTATCGCCATACTCTTGTAGATGCTGAAACAAAAACGCAACAACTTCCTCCTTTTCCTGTTCAGTTGGTTTAGATGCCTTGTTATAAATTTTAAAATTATCCATTTTATTGGCTTTCTTGATCTTGTAAATGTTGTTTATATGAAGCTTTTCCTAATTGTTTTCTTCTTTTTACAGATTTTTTTGTGTAGTGTTTATTCTCTCTTAAATTATTTAACAGCTTCGTATTTCTTACTTTTCTCTTATAACGCTTTAAAGCTCTATCAATATTTTCACCTTCTTTTACTGGTATTATTAACATATATGTATTTTTGATTTCTGCTAAATTACGAAATAGTTTCTATAGAAACTATTTATTATTAGCTATAATAATTCCATAAATGAATAATCAATACTCGTTAATGGGTTAGTATAACCAAAGTTGTGGTTTGGTTATTGCAATTTTTCGATTATAAAAATAATAAAATTAAAATTTAGAAACATTCTATTTTACAGAATTAAACAATTTTGGTTATACATCTTAAGTTTACAATTCTCTAATTTTAGAGTTATAATCAATATAAAACATTTTATCATTTTGTTGATTTAGTTCAAATGAACAACAATTTTTTTTGCCATTATAGTTCTTTCTCTTTTTATTTTTCTCCAGTTTTATTGGTAAACATGATACCAAATGTCATAATTAATGATGATATAATAATTAGAGACTTATTAACCATTAAGATACTGTCTTTAGTATCAATAGCCAAAAATAAGAGAATTGTAATAAGTCCTCTTGGTGCTACAAACAATAGAGGAGTCAATTCAAGTTTTGAAAATTTAAGCTGAATTGCACGAAGAACAAAAATTATAGTTACGATGCTCAAAGACCATTTTAAAGTTTTTGTATTGAGAATTTCAGAAGTTTTTAGCATATAACCAAAAAGGATGAAGAATAATGCATGAATTAGAAAGGCGCCTTCAATTGTAAGAGCTTTGAATTTTTGGATTTCATCCTTAATATCCTCTGTATCGAATTTACTTGCTCATTTCAGACGCTTAAATTCTCCAAGATTCCCTATGGATAATCCAAATATTAGGATAAAAATAAGAGCGGGAAGGTGATATACTTTAGAAATAGCATAAATCAGAATTACTAGTAGAATTACAGGAACAAACTTCACATGATGATCAATTTTACTGAGTAAGCGAGAAAGTCTAATTGACTAATATCTTATATTACTGCTTAGGTATTTGTTTCTGTAATTCCTATTTGTGTTTTTTTAAATTATTTAATTTATATATTTTTAAAATGATTTTTTACAAAGGCATCTTTTTCATTATCTGTCATTTTATCCTCAGGTTCTATATCAATTTGTATATTCTTAAAATGTAAATCTTTATTTAAGTAATTGTGTAGTTCTACTTTTGCGTTTGTTGGACCAAATAAAAGCACATGGTTGTATTTTATAATCTCACCCGCTATTTCTTTGTAATATGCTTCATGCATTTGCTGTCTTTTGTTATGCATAAGACTTTCGCTTGTACTTAAAGCTTCTTCCTTTGTATTAAAAGTAAATTCTGAGTTTATAGAAATGATTAATATTAGAATTTAGATCAATCAAATGAGCAGATGAATGATCCATCCAGATACCTAGGTTGTTTTTTGTTTCCATTTTATAAATATTAATGTTTTTGGATTCGTCCAAGAATAGTTTCTATAGCAGTTTTTATTTTGTCAATAGCACCTATTACGGCAAGATCTATAGTGTCTGCTTGATTGTTTATAGCAATGGGTTGTCTGCCCTCAAGTCTGGCTTCTAGTAGACACGAGATATTATTAAATCCGTCCTTTTTTCCATTCTCATCTTTCAAGTGAACCTCTATTCTTGTAATATGAGATTCGAACCTTTGTAACGCTTCAGTAATTTGAGAAATAAAAAAATCGGAACTTCTTTTTTCTCCTGTCAGAGTTTTGTCTGTATTTATTTGGATTGTCATATTTTATAGTTTTTTAATGCTCTTTTGCATAAGTTTCTAATAAGTTGTTTAAGGAATCTAGATAATCTTTCAGTGCTTTGTGACTTACACCTATTTAGGTGTTGGATTGGAGGTTTCTCGGTATTTCATTCATGTATTTAATCAGTTCTGGATATTCCTCTTGAATTTTTAAGGTCGTAAAGCAGATATTATTATTAAGGTTATTTTTGAGTTTCCATTTTCTATAAGTTTTGAAAAATAAAAGCTTTTTTAATTCAAAGTTGCTTTTAATAAATGCTTTAATGAGTTAACCAATTATTGCATTTTGTGTGATGTCTTTTTTTTGAACTTTAGCAGCAAGGTTAAAACTATTATAGGCAACTATTATGCTTTGTATTATTATAACCTTTTATGCTAAAAAGCTTCTTCTGAATAACTTTTTATAGCAACCTATAAATATCCTGCCGTATATATGTATTTTTAATCCCTTTTATTTTTTTATCTATGGAATTATTAGATATCTGCTTTTTAATGTTTTTACATTTTGTTTTGCTTTTTTTTTATGGTCGTCGCATAAATATCAAAATGGTCAGTTAATTGATTAACATTACCAGTCGGATTTGTTGGATGCGTCTTTTGTCTCGTTATTTTGAATTTCATTCTATCTCTAATCATTCCCATTGTTTTTTGTTTTAATGGTTAAAAGTTAGTATACCACTTTAATACTGAAACCTTATTAAAACTGTGTTAAAATTAATAGTTTAACCTTAACATAACATTTTTATTTCTTGTTTAAAAGTTAAGTTCAGATAAAAAATTTTAGAGGTCAGTATTTAAATTCATATCTTTAATTCCAATAAAAACAGTAATAATATGAATATTTTCAAGGGTCAAAACCTTCTAGAGTTCTCTGATCGTTTTAAAACAGACAAAGACTGCAAAAA
>Ga0316202_10000252_pt1 | contig 71570 bp, 71 predicted proteins | sample 3monrhotite_MG_FD_204934 | JGI IMG/M metagenome (GOLD analysis project Ga0316202, IMG submission 204934) | Microbial mat bacterial communities from mineral coupon in-situ incubated in ocean water Damariscotta River, Maine, United States -... | ecosystem: Environmental > Aquatic > Marine >...
AGCGTAAAAATACATGTATTAGGTTGTCACTATTAATAATGATCTCCTGAAAATAATGATGCCCGTCATTTTCTACACCACGGGCTTTTTTGAACATGCTTTCAATCAAGCTTACGTTGGTTCCCTGAAACAGGTCTGCAGTTGCAGCGGCAACAACTTCCAATACTTCGGCTGGGTGTGAGTCTACAGTTTTAGCGCTTAACAACATACCCGTGCTGAGATCTACATAACCTGCTGCAACACACTCTGGAATACTTGCGATAGCTGCTTGTAGGGCTTTATCTAATGACATTTTATTTCTCCTTGACAGTAAATGATTCGCGGTTTATGACGACGCAACATGTCGTCCTTTATTCAAGCCAGAATTTGCTACCGCCAACGCAAACTCTTCCAAAAAAGCCACCTGAGTTTCTGATTGTACCCAACGTGGCTCTATATTACGCGCAGACTCTAAAGCATCCAAGGCGGTTTCACCTTCCCAGATTAATTGCGCAACCAGCATGGTGCCAGTACGTCCCATACCGGCCTTGCAATGCATGGCAATGGCTTCACCCTGTTCAATCAGTTTACCCATCTGCTCGCAAAACTGAAGTGTCGCCTCAATACAGGGGACGCCCATATCTTTAATCGGAAATGCAATTCCCTTAATGTCATATTGACCCAGTACAACAGGATCAACTGGCTGTGTTGTCAGAGAAACCAGCACACTAATTCCTACCCGCTTCAATGCGACAAGATCATAATTCAGTTCGATTAATAGTCCTGGGCGTGGGGAGCCTGCCAATTCACCTTTTCTCAGCCAAAGAAAATTTCGTGGGCCAAAAGCATCACTTTTATACTTTCTAACCTCTTCAGGTATTTTTGGACGAACAGCCTTAACCGTTACATCCGACAAATTTATTTCTGCTACCGCAGGACTTTCCAAATGCTCATCGGGTGTATCCGGTGCAGAGACACAACAGGAGCCGCTGCGGACAAAATCTTTAGCCGCTTGTGTCTGAGGTGTTGCAAAAAAATCAGCTGTGGGCTGTACTTCATGAATCCAGCCACCTGCTAACAATGCTGTTTGCCCTCCCAACTTAACTGCCTGTTTCTGGTTATGTACAACCACCACAATAGCACGACGCTCAGCCTCTATCATCAGATAATCCAATAAACGATGAGTCGCTTCCTCGTCCAGCCCTGCGGTAGGTTCATCCACAAAAACCAATTTGGGATTGGCCGCTAGAGTACGGGCAATTGCCAAGTGACGCTGTACACCTAAAGGGAAATCGACAACATTATCATTCAATCGGTCTACCAGTTCTGTCAAACCTGCTCTATTCAACAGACGTCGTGCCACATCCCGTTGCTGGGATAAGTCCAAAGTATTACGTTCAAGCATGTCATTAATGACATTTTCACGGATGCTGGCCATCATCAGTTTGGTTTTCTGTGCGACAAGTGCTGGTAAGTCCGATTGCCCTAACGGTATGCCGGTATACTCAACCTTGCCCCAAGTACGCAAAGAAGGGTTGGCATCATTAAGGCCAGAAAGTGTTCGTAACAAGGTGGATTTTCCAGTACCGGCCGGGCCTAACAGCACCGTCATTCCGCGTTCAGGGATATCCAGGTCGATGCCGTTGAGAATAATTCTATCGCCAAAAGCGACACCATATTCTCGTAGAGATAGAAGCGATTCACTCATGCAGCTTCTCCTTTCAGGCCGGGATCCAGAGAATAAAGCAATGCCTGAACCAACATCATGACATCATTACGCTCGCGGGCATCCACCTCAAATACGGGCACATTCAAACCCAATTTTGTCAAAGCTGCCCGATAATCCTCAAGTTTCAGTCCCTTACGCAATTCCATTCTTGTAATGCCAATAGCCACCGCATTATTTTGAATAAATTCCTTGAAGGCACCAACAAAGCCTTGCAAGTCACTCAATGGGTCCGGGTTAGCATCATCCAACATAATAATTACACCAAGGCTGCCGTCGGTCAGCAAGTCCCACATAAAATTGAAACGCTCTTGTCCTGGTGTGCCATAAAGATGCAGCGTTTCTCCGTTATCCAGGCGAATGCTGCCATAATCCATTGCCACCGTAGTCAATTCTTTTTTATCTTTTGTTTCATCCGTTGCAGCCTGTTCCGTGGAAAACGGAGCAATGTCGCTAATGGCGGTAATCGCGGTTGTTTTACCTGCCCCTACCGGCCCGGTAAAAATAATTTTGTACTGACCAATCATAATTAATCCCTGTTTTTTTAAGTTATTTTCCAGTTACTGCGGTTTGCTGATACGACGTAAAATAGAGGCTAACAGCCCACGTTTTGTAGGCTTATCTCTCATGACTTCTTTAGGCGCAATCAATGAATCGGCTTGTCGTATTGCGGAGCCTGCCAAACCTGTTGTCACTGCTGCACTATAAAACGAATACACATCAGCCTGATCAATATCCAAACTCTGGGCAATATCATCCAGTGTACGAGGATTCCCCGCCCACAAAGAAGCAATGCGCATACCATGTGGCGTGTGTGGAAGCCGGGGAAAATTCGGCCAGGCGTTCAAATAAAACGGCGCGGATAAATCGGTGCCTACCGGCACGCGGCCACGAGCTGTGCGCAAAGTCAGCTCCCATATCAGGTGATCGATGGACATGGATCTCAGGCCATCGGTTTCACTTGCGGGTAGCTCTTTATTACAGACATGGTCGATCTCTATTGTAAATTCGTCACTTAACGCTGCTACGCCCAGGTTCTTTATTTGAGTGTCGACTAAATCGCTATAGGCACGATTCTGGTCAGGCAACAGAATAAGTTGACGATTTCTCCAGCACTGCACATAGAGGATGTTTTGCTGCCCAGCACTTTTTTTAAGACTGGCGAGAATACGTCCCACGAGATAATTATCCGGATTGTAATAAAGTTCAGGCTCGTCTTGTATACCGGTTTGTTGTACTGATTTCAAGTTAATACCTGAAGTTTCGAGCCGTGTGTCCAGAGCGTGAGCTGCCGCGTTGACCCCTGTTGTACTAGGGTCCAATGTTGTTTCTGAATTATCATTAGTAACCGGTGGGATTACCGAATCAATCTTGCTGACTGCCCCTGCAGCCGATGATAAGCCTGTCACCAAATCGAAAATAGATTCCCACAACAAATCCAGTTTGGCCGGTTTGGCAACATAAACCGCTTCCTTAATCTTTGTGGGGGTTTCTGAGATAACAATGGCAGGCAAGCCGGGGTATTCTTGTTGATATTTTTCCCAGGCATTGACATCACCATCCAGATCGACAATACCTAGATGTGGATCCTCGTCTTGCGCAAATTGGCAACGCCCCTTGAAGATAATTTTAAAAATAGTATCCATCCTGGAAATAGATCTCTCGTCCATGCCGGCTAAAATAATTTTGATAGGTGAGTCTATTTCTGCTTTCACGGGTTTTGCTACCTCCTGTTTGTTGCGCAGTTGAATGCAATTTATAAAACAGGGTATGTGAGACACTATTTTTTATGGCCTACACAGACATCACACCTATCACTCATAACTAAGCACAATACCCATCATCTCCCTCAGAAGCGGCATCGGGTAAAAACATGAAAACTTTAATATGGCGCGTAATTTATAATAAAAGCTATCAATAAAAAATATAATTATAATTTTTATTGATATTAAAGGGCAAAATAATTGGAGAACATGATTATCCTGCAGGCAAACAAAAACTGGCTTGCCCATGCAACGCCAGAGAAAAATTAAAATATCTCTACAGTTTGAAAACATGAGCAAACACCCATAGATAAACAATACAAAGAGTCCGGGTATAGGATAAAACAGTGGGCTTTTCACACCTTCTGGGAAGAGAGTGGGAGGAATCCTTCAAAATGTCACTGATTCCTTTTGAGGAGCTTACCCGTCATTAGATGATACGTCGTCTGTCAGGGCAGCCTAGCTGGCACTCAAACTGAATATTGCTGAGCTGGGGTTTGCGAGCCAGCCGCAATATTTACTCCTGACAAAGAACAGTGTTTTGCTCGGCTCTTTACTGGCAAGAGCCTCAACATTTATGAGAAACAATGATAGTAACCACTCACAAACTTAATAAATTAGCCTGAATTATCCTACAATCATGGTCGATGTACCTGCGCCAGATAATCAGCGCTACACATTTCCAGTAACCGACTTACCGTGCGACGAAAAGCAAAGGTATGTCGACGACCGTGATACAGGTGTGTGGGTTCATTATCAGCGGTAACCAACAGCTTGACGCGCCGATCATAAAACTCATCCACTATGTCAATAAACCGATGCGCCCACTCCTCTTCATTTTCACCCATACTAGGCACACTGGAAACAAGTACGGTATGAAATTGTCTGGCTAACTCAATATAGTCAGCGCTGGCACGCGGGCCATGACAGATCTGATAAAAATCAAACCAAGCAACGTTATCCGTGCGACGGTGGCAGGCAATCTGTCGGTGGTTAACTTGCAATGGAGCATCCATCAATACAGCACCGGGGACAAGTTCGTCAAAACGTTGTTCAATAGCGCGCTCACTGGCGGCATTAAGTGGTGAAAACCAAGTACGAGTCTGCTTGAGTTTGTGCAAACGATGATCAGTGTCGCCATTTAGCTTAACGACTTCCACACTGGTTTCAATGAGTTTAATGGCGGGCAAAAAACGCTCGCGTTGTAGGCCGTTTTTGTACAGCTCGGTCGGTGCAAGATTAGACGTGAATACCAGCGTGACGCCCTGAGTGTTGAGTGCATCAAGCAAACGATAAAGAATCATTGCATCGGTAATGTCTTCCACATAAAACTCATCAAGACATAAGATACGTGTTCGTTGCGCAAAATTTTTAGCTACGATGAGTAGAGGGTCACGTTGCCCTGTCAATTGTGTGAGTTCGTCGTGAATTTCCCGCATGAAATGACGAAAGTGTAAGCGTAGTTTTTGCTCAAAGGGCAAAGCATTGAAAAACATGTCCATGAGCCAGGTTTTGCCACGACCGACATCACCCCAAAGATATAACCCTTGCGCTACTGTTTCACGCCTGCCGGATTTTTTACATAACCGTGTTATCCAGTTTTTTTGCACGGGTCGTTGCAAACTTGTGGATAGCGTTTGAAAATATTGTAGTGCCGCAAGCTGAGCCGAATCAGGCTCAAAGTGCTTGCTGTACAAGGCATGTTGATATTGTGCGTTAAGATCCATGTGTGGAGGTTTATGCTTTTTGCTGGCCGCTACGAAATGGGTAGCGACCGCGTTCCCGCTGGCTTTACCCGCACAGTATTCGGTATCATAGCCACACTATGCAAAAATTACTAAAAAACATAGCTTACTCCTGGGTGGTGCTACTGGCTATTTCAGGTTTAACCGCCTGTGATGAGAAAAAACAACTGATAGCACCTATTGGGGAGCATGCTGTACTGGAGCAATTAGCGGCAGCCTATCGCAAGGTCAGCGAAGAATACCCTGTACAGCCACAAGCCATGCCCCCCAAGGGACGCAAAGAATTTTTGAACAAGGTCTTTATGCAGGCTGGTTACAGCTATTCGGCAACATTAATTGCGATGGGACAGCAAGCTGCTACTATTGGCAAAAACAATCAGGAACAGCGTGACTTAGTAGAGTTACTGCTACTGCCGGTAAAGGGAGTGTCAAATGAAGTACGGGCTGATTTGTATACCGATGATGAGCTGATAGCAATGCAGCGTTTGAAGATAAATTTTAGGTAGCGCAGGGCCTGCATCAACTAAAAAATAACCTTATAAACTTCAGTGTAAACTTGATGGACTAATGAACATACACGTTCCTCGGCCCATCAAATCGGTGCCACTGAATAATTTGTTTACATTACCAAGTAGTACTCCGTCATATTTCCAGTTCGTTACTGATTTCAGACAACATGTAGCGAGCCATTGCTAGGTTACCACGCGCCTTATCAAGCATAAGGTAGACGAAAAACCCATCTTTTTGGGGTAGGAGTCGAATCAGATGGTATTGCGTGCCAAGAGTAATCAAAATGTCTTCAATACTGTCGTCCAGCCCCAAAGTTTCCATCGTCGTACGTTTTGCACGCACTACTTCGGTGTTACCAATGGCAGCCAGCCCGAGATTGACTTCAGTTTCCCCCTTTTCGGACTCGAGCATCTGGCCACTATTGCTGTCAACGACGCAAGTAGCGATGAACCCGTCGAGCCCACGAATTTTTCTAAGACTCTCTTTTAAACCTGCCATTACCATTCTCCTTTAGTTGAGCTGTGATGTTTCCATCCCCATATGGCTTTATGCTATATAAATTAGGCGCAAACTCCCCACTCTATCTCAAAAAATGGCTATTGTGCACATCATTCAAAAGCATGAACCACATGTCATCTATACGAACATATTTTATTAATGAACTCCGCCCCGCTTTTCCACTACCCAACGACTATAGTCGAAAGCAACGAAAATGTTGGTGACAGTTAATCATCTTTGTCCATTCGTATGTAAACTGTTTCGTACACATACCCTATCCCGGTATTTTTATTTGCTTGTTTTTCCATATCATGTATAAAACAGGAATTAACACCATAGATACCAAAGGCGCGGTAATCATACCACCCAACATGGGAGCTGCGATGCGCTGCATCACTTCTGAACCGGTTCCCGAACCCATCATAATGGGTATTAAGCCTGCAATCACAACAGCTGCCGACATGGCTTTTGGTCTGACACGCAAAACCGCACCATCAATAATTGCTTCGCGAAGTTCCTTCCTATTGCTGGGGTTGTATTCTTTCATTGCCTGATCAAGATAGACCAGCATGATGACACCAAATTCTGCTGCCACGCCTGCTAGTGCAATAAAGCCCACGCCAACAGCAACCGACAGGTTATAATCCAGCACATAGATCATCCAGACACCCCCGACCAGTGCCAGTGGCACAGTGCCCATTACCATAAAACACTCCGTAAAATTACGGAAATTCAAATAAAGTAATAAAAATATAATCGCTAACGTCAATGGTACGACATAGGTCAGTTTTTCTTTTGCGCGTAACATGTACTCATACTGCCCAGCCCAACCGACTGAATAACCTGCGGGCAAATTAATTTTTTCCTCGACTTGCTTTTGCGCATCTAATACATATCCACCTAAATCACGACCTGCTATATCGACATATACCCAACCAATTCGTCGGGCATTTTCACTCTTAATCATTCCCGGTCCATCAACAATTTTCACCGATGCCACTTCATACAGAGGGATTTGTGCCTTACTTGGAGTCACTATCGGCAATTGTCGGAGCTTAGCAACTGAGTCACGTACAGCACGCGGATAACGCACATTGACGGGGTAGCGTTCTAACCCTTCAACGGTTTGAGTCACTTCTGCACCACCCACAGCCTTACTAATAACCTCTTGAATATCGGCGATGTTAAGCCCAAATCGAGCAGCCGCACGGCGATTGATATTAATATCAATATAACGAGCGCCCGCTACACGCTCGGAAAACACCGACAATGTTCCAGGCACTTCTTTAATAACTTTTTCTATTTCTTGACCAATTTTTTGTATTTCCATCAAATCCGGCCCCGAAACTTTTATGCCGATAGGTGTTTTTACACCCGTAGAAATCATATCGATACGCGTCTTGATCGGCATTACCCATGAGTTAGTCAAACCCGGAATTGACACAGTTTCTTGTAGCTCCTGTTTGAGCTTTTCCAGTGTCATACCTGGACGCCATTCACTTTTCGGATGTAGCTGGATTGTTGTTTCGATCATTGTCAGCGGTGCTGGGTCTGTCGCTGTTTCAGCACGCCCGACTTTCCCGAACACCGTGGAAACTTCTGGAATGGTACGAATAAGTTTATCCGTCAACTGTAATAATTCACCCGCCTTACCAATTGATATGCCAGTAAATGTTGTTGGCATATACAATAAATCACCTTCATCCAACTCCGGCATAAACTCCGAACCTAATTTTGACATCGGATAAAATATGGACAGGACGGTAAGTATTGATAATAGAATTGTTATTATCGGAAAACGTAATACAGCATGGATAATTGGCATATAGATTGCCACCAGTATCCGCCGTAGAATATTTTTTTCTTCGGATAAAATACGCCCGCGAATGAAGTAACCCATGAGCACAGGCATCAATGTAATGGATAATCCTGCTGCCGCTGCCATGGCATAGGTTTTTGTAAAGGCTAATGGGCTAAATAATTTCCCCTCTTGTGCCTCCAATGTGAATATGGGTAAAAAGCTAAGTGTAATAATAAGTAACGAGAAAAATAATGCGGGCCCAACTTCAGTGGCAGATTTGGATATTATGGCCCACCGGTTTTTATCGGTAACACGTTCTTTCTCCATATGTTTGTGGGCATTTTCTATCATCACAATTGCAGCATCAACCATCGCACCCACGGCTATTGCAATACCACCCAGGGACATTATATTTGCATTGATACCCTGTTTTTGCATGATGATAAAAGCGACCAGAATGCCAATTGGCAAAATAATAATCGCGATAAATGCTGAACGTAAGTGGAATAAAAATACGACACAAACCAATGCAATAATTAGAAATTCTTTAACTAATTTATCGCGCAAATTATCAACCGCATTTTCAATCAAAATGGAGCGATCATAAGTTTCGATAATTTCTACGCCATCGGGTAACCCCTTTTTTAATTGGTTAAGTTTTGATTTTACAGCTTCAATTGTATTTAATGCATTTTCACCCCAGCGCATGACAACAATTGCGCCTACAACTTCACCTTCACCATTAAGCTCAGCAATGCCACGACGCATTTGAGGGCCCAGGCGGATATCGGCGATATCATTGAGTAGAATAGGTGTCCCTTTATCATTTACACTAACCGGGATTTGTTTAAGGTCATCTACGTTATTTAAATAACCGCGCGCACGAATCATATATTCTGCCTCGGCTTGCTCAATAACCGAGCCACCAACCTCCTGGTTAGCACGCTGTATTGCTTTATTAACCTGAGCCAACGGAATCCCATAAACTCTCAATTTATCAGGGTCCAGAACAACTTGATATTGCTTAACCATTCCTCCAACTGTCGCGACTTCAGATACGCCAGGCACTGTTTGCAACTCATATTTCAAAAACCAGTCCTGCAAGCTGCGTAGTTGTGAGAGATCATGGCCTCCAGTGCGATCCACTAACGCGTATTGATATATCCAGCCTACCCCAGTAGCATCCGGTCCAAGTTGTGGTTTGGCCGTGTCTGGCAAGCCACCGGCTACTTGACTTAAATATTCAAGCACACGGGAGCGCGCCCAATAAATATCGGTACCATCCTCAAAGATGACATAAACATAAGAGTCGCCAAAAAATGAAAAACCCCTCACTGCGATGGTTCCTGGCACGGATAACATCGCGGTAGTGATGGGATAGGTCACTTGATCTTCTACAACCTCAGGAGCTTGACCGGGATAGGAGGTTTTTATAATAACCTGAAGGTCGGATAGGTCCGGAATTGCATCAAGAGGTGTGCGCAACAAAGAAAATATACCCCAGCCAATGAGTAGCAGGGTCAAAAGTATCACTAGCGGTCTATTCTGTATGGACCAATTAATTATGTGCGCAATCATTTTTTATCTTTCATCACAAACGATATAAGCGGATATACAAGGCATGCTTCTCAACATCAAAAGCATAACATTGAACTGAAGGGCGTCGATCGTAGAATAGAGGTGTGATAAAAACCAGCCCAGCCTGCTTGGCTGGGCTTTAATTAATTTAACCGCCACTCATCCGCAATAAGCTGGCTCGTAAATTACTTTCCGAATCAATAAGAAACTGACTTGACACAACAACTTCATCATCTTCCTTTAATCCACTCAGAACTTCGATATTATTATTTGATTCAATACCAACTTTTACAGCGACGGGTTTAAATTTTCCATGGCCCAGTGCAATGATTACCCGATCACCTTCGCCAGTACGGATTAAAGATTCGCGCGGTATAATAAGCACTTTGCGTTTAGGTGCGGTGAAAATTTTTACATCAGCATACATATTGGCCTTTAGTAATTCACCAGGATTATCAAACCGTAAACGAACTTCCAAGCTGCGCGTTTTAGGGTCCAGAATCGGGTAAATGTAGTCGATAGTGCCATCCCAGATTTTTCCCGGCATGAAAGGTAGTTTCGCTGTCGCGCGATCACCTATCTTTACCCAGTCTGCTTGACTTTCGAAGATATTGGCGACTAACCATATTGTTGTCATATCAACCAGACTGACAATGGATTTAGAAGGTTTAACAAACATACCTTCCCGAATATTTAACTCAGAAACCACGCCGTTTTGTGGCGCGTAGTAGTTTATCAATGAGACAATTTTTCTGGATTCTCTGAGCGTTACAATTTGGGATTCAGACATCCCCAATGCGATTAACCGGTCTTGCGACGCTTCCGCCAGAGAGCTGTTTTTCAGGTCCAGAGACTGCAACAGTTCTTCTTGCGCATTGACGAGTTTCGGAGAATAGATTTTAAATAACAAATCACCTTTTTTAACTCTTTCTCCTAACGTCTTGACTGCTAAGTGTTCTACCCAGCCATCGGTACGTAAATGAATATGGCTTATTTTATTTTCATCATATTTAACATTGCCAACACTATCAATATAACGATATAAGGTTCTCCGCTTTGCCTTGCTGGTGTGAACGCCAAGCATATTGATGATGCGCGGAGAAATAGATATAACGCCTGTTTCCGCATCGGCATTATCGATAACCACTAAATCCATTCCGCAAATAGGACAGGTTGCGTCAGGGGCATTGCTTATCACGCCTGTATGCATGGGACACACGTAAGTTGGGTCTATATGTTTTTTAGCATGTTCCAGTGCATTTTCTTTTTCCCGATGGATCGGTTCGGGAGTATTTGTGGACACAAATGTATCGATAGGGCTGAGTGTATCTGCGGGCAAAGACGTATGGATAGGATTGAATGTATTCACAGATGCAACCGCATCAAAATCAATATTTGACGTGTAGTAATTCAAACCAACAGCCGCAACAATAAGCGCTATGGCGAGTACTGCTTGTTTTTTCAATACCGATACAAACTTACCCGCTGCGGGTCTAAATCGATAATTATAATTATAACGATAGCGATAACGGCACTGATAACTACAATTAAGAAGCCATGCTTTACACTGCTGGATTTTGTCGACAAAACTACTTTGCTTATTATGTCTCATGCCCGACCCCTCCGGTTAGATAAAGCAAATTAACTTGTGCCTGTGTCCAATCAACAAATAGCTGTATCGCCTGCAATTGGATATCCAGCTCCATTAACCTTGCACGCATCAGTGCATCAAATTCGGTAGCCTGACTTCGATAGGCATTTAATGCCGCTTTAGCATTTTGGTTTGCTTGCGGCAACACAGTTTCCCGGTAATGCTGCAGGCGCTCATTCAAACGCAGCCAGTTTGAATACTCAGCATCCAGCGTGCGTTGCAAGTTTTTTTTCTGCTCTGCGGTAGAATGCCGGGCAGAGCTGTAATCCTTTTCACGCGCAGCTACCCATTTGTCCTGCCGATTTGATGTGAATAAAGGTATGTCAACGACAAACACCAAAGACATAAGATCCGCCCGCTGATCACCTGCCGGGTCTGCCTCTCGCCTACCAACGCTAAAGTCAACCAGCCAGCTGGGGCGATAGCGTGATTTGGCAACGTTAATTTCTGCTTTCGCGGCATTTGCATCAGCAACGGATGCTTGCAATGAAGGGTGTTTTTCTAAAGATGAAACCAAGGCGTTACGGTCAGCAAGTTCTGGAATCACAAGAGTACTCAGTGACAACGGTCGATTGAACTGCGCAACACCGACCCATTTTCCTAACTCCGCCAGCGCACCTTCCTTCAAAGCTTTAATTTTAATTGCCCTGTCTTTCAGCAGACTTCGTTCAAGTTGTGCTCGAACGACATTCTGCTGATTACCTCGACCTGAGCGGTACTGAGATTTTGTTATTTTGACCAGCTGCGTGAACAGCTCGTCCGTTTGTTTAATGATATTACCCGTATGGTGTTGCAAATAGACATTCAGCCAAGCTTGCCGAACATTACGTAATACTTCTTGTTTTTGATTTATGGCTTCATGTCTTTTAGCTGCCCCCATCAGGTTTATTTGTTCTCTTTGAGAGTCCAGCAAACCGGATGGGGGAAACACTTGCTGTAAGCCGATAACTTGCTGGGTCATTGCCTCCTGCTCCAGATCCAGTGTATCCGTTGCTATATTTACAATGCCTAATTTTAATTTCGGATCAGGTAAACTGCCAACCGCAATCCCCCTCTCCTTTAGCGCAATAGACTCCAGATCAAATTTTTTCGTCAACAAGTCACTTTTCAGCGCCAAGCTTTCGGCTTCCCGGAGAGTCAATGGATTATAAAGCTGTATATTACCCGGCAACGCGGTACCTACAGCAAGAGTGACCTCCGAATCATCCTCTAGCTGACTTTCCCAGAACGGGATGTTTTTTTCCGCTGCATAGGCTCCGCCCGCATGCAGCAGAAATAAACAAAAAACAAAGCTCCGATATCTATTGAACACAAACAACAGGACAACCTTCTGCCTGGAACCTGCAAGTACATACTTGCAGGTTCCAGACTCCATGTAAAAAAGCGACTCTTAATTAATCTGCTGCCGTTTCACGTTAATATTTATATTACTTGCTGTAGATATACTGGTAGCTAACACCATACAGAATATCCGTCTCTAACTGTGGACCGTTCAAATCCTGATGAACCGGAACACCCACCTCGCCACTCAACATATGATATTTGTTGATGTGGCCACTCAAGCCAAGCAACAAATCGACTCTTGTTCCGCCGCTTGCATCAGGATCAGATGTCGGAGCCATCCTTCGAGTGATGTCTGGATCCTGCCCATCAATTTTGTCCCAGTCCAAAATATTTATCCGACCTGACACCGTAAAGCTAGAATTGATAGAATATGTTCCCCAGGCAGTTACCTCCAACTGATCTCCCAACGTATAGTCATTATCATTTTCACCTATACGGTATATGTAAGTCGCTTGCCCTCCGACATTCCAAATGCCTAAACTTTTGCTATAAGTCACTGCTGGAACCAAATCATATGTGCCTGAACCCAATTGCATCGAATAAGGCGCCTGCATTGGCCCATTCACAGATGACATGACCCCACCAGTGTTCGAATTTGTACCCTTCATTCTCATCGTGATTTTTTCATCAATACTGCCAGTTGGGATGCTCCACCCAAGACTTGTGGCCAGTTCGTCGTTGACTTGATACATAACATCAATACGGGAATCGCCTACCCCACTGGTATCCATTGACCCAAACATATCACCCACCGACATACCCGAGCCCATTTGCATGTGCATTACCATATCCATTTCATTATTCAGATAATGCAACATACCCATAATGCTAATTTTGTCGTCAATACCGTACATCGCCATAAACATGTGCATATCCATGGTCATTTTTGTTGGCGACATCATATAGTCCGCCCCGTTAACACGAGTCGGTGGTCCGCCCATATTCATAAGCGCAGCTGAAATACTCTCGCTGCTGACGCTGTCCGTGCCGTTCAACAACCCTTTCATCTCCATACGCATAAACTTGTATTCAAACATGAATCCGCCAGCGCCATGCTCATGGTGAATATGCATTGAAGATGCCGCTGTATCATGACTGCCGTGCCTGGACATATCGTGACCACCGCTATGATCCATTTCCTCAGCATGCAAGAAGCTAGAAAAAGGAAAAATGATTAAAACAGTAAAACAGTACGAGATTTTTTTGATGAGAATAGACATTCTACGCGTCCTTTGTTCTTGAACATCCTTGTTCTTGAATTAAAATATTTTGTATTAGCTCGGGGTTCAGACTTTTCTCTAAACTCTGAGCTCAATATGAAATTTAATTATTTATAGCATTTTTTTAAATTGTTTATATTATTTTTTCGATGAAATCCCCGTTACTTCCATATCCGTTATTGTAAGGGCACCTTTATTGTCTTCTTGGAGCGTGAATTTGATTTTACTACCGATATCGACATCGCCCAGCATTGCGGGGTCAGCAACTTTAAAGTCCATTTTCATTGCGCTCATAAGCCCCTTAATCGGGCCATGTGATATGGTCAGTTTTTGAGACGAGAACTTGACAGCATTTACCGTACCTTCTGCTGTAAATTCTTTAGCGGTTACTGCGAGATTGAACGTGATGAGAAAAATCGTGGTGATCAGAAGAAAAAATTTTTTATTTTTGGTCATGGCGGAACTCCTTTCATTGAATCACTATGCGTCCGTATCGCTTTCCATGCACGTTTAACGCTCCTGAACTACTCGCCCATTCAAGCATAATTACTGTTAGGTCGTCAATACTGGCAGGGCAGGCGCATATAAACCTTGACGGCATATCAAGGTAACCAGGGGCAAACAGTAGCAACCAAAGGGGATTTATTAAACAAAGCCATACTGTTCGCCCTAACTTAACTGAGCGCACCCTTTTATTAGACGCAATCTATTTGGTGAAAATATCGATAACTTGGTTTTACGCATTTAAACAATCAAGAAAAACCTGCAAGTCATGCGGCAGAAAGCAAGCTGAATGAGCAAATATTTAATGTGTACTGTGTATTGCGTATATATTTACTTGGTAATACTGACTGATACTGATAATTGAGCAAAAAATAGAATCTACATTCTACAAATATTCGCGCTCGCTTAAAGTTGTTATTCATTCTAGAAACCACTATTTTGGAAACAGCTACTGCAAGGAATTTCAACGCAGCCATGGCGAAAATAGTAGAGCATGCAATTAGACCTAACTACATTAAAACGCCTCGCAATAATCCCGCAGTTACTCATCATTCTGTAGCGTCATGGATATGACACATACGGAACATTTGAATTTCAAGCACAGCAAACTCATCAGGAATGTGCATTGATACCATGCAACGCACTTACATCATTCACTTCACGTGTAACTCACTGCGGTCATGGGCGTTTTTACTTTCGGACTAGAGAGCTGTCCATGGCACTACCTGCAACCTTGCCGTATTATCGCAGTCACCTAATTCCACTACCGAGTTTCCATGAATTCACAACACCGTTTTTTTGCCACAGCCCCCAAGGGTATGGAAGGTTTGTTGGCCGATGAGCTACGCCAGCTCGGCGCAGCCAATGTGGAAGAAACCCGTGCGGGTGTAGGTTTTCAAGGTGATCTCAGCCGGGCGTATCGGGTTTGCCTGTGGTCACGTATTGCCAACCGGGTGTTGATGCCACTGGCGAGTTTCCCCGCCGCTGATCCCGAACAACTTTACCAAGGTGTAATGGCTATCAATTGGGTCGAGCACCTAGCCCTGGATGGCAGTCTGGCGGTGGACTTCAGCAGCGTACGCTCAGAAATCACTCACACTCAGTTCGGTGCGCAAAAAGTCAAAGATGCCATTGTCGATCTCTTTCGCCACGAAACCGGCGAGCGTCCGTCGGTAGATCGTGATGCACCGGATCTGCGCATTAACGTATTCCTGTTTCGTGACAAGGCCACGGTGAATATCGACCTTTCCGGTGACAGTCTACATCGCCGTGGTTATCGCCTCGACGGTGCAATAGCACCACTGAAAGAAAATCTGGCCGCTGGTATTTTGCAGCGAGCTGGATGGATGGAAATTGCTCGGCAGGGCGGCGGATTAGTGGACCCCATGTGTGGTTCCGGCACCCTACCCATTGAGGCAGCGATGATTGCTGCAGATATTGCACCGGGCATTGATCGGCCTTATTGGGGGTTTTCCGGTTGGAAAGGGCACGACGCCGAGCTTTGGAGCGCATTGCTGACGGATGCCCGCAAACGTCGCGACAAAGGCCTGGCCAAACTGCCGGTGATTCGTGGCTTTGATGCCAGTAGTCAGGCCATCGAAGCGGCACAGGATAATGCCGCTCATGCCGGGCTTACGGATTATATTGAATTTTCCCAACGTGCTGTCAAAGATTGTGCGTCCGCGCCGAAAGGTCCGGCAGGCCTGGTGGCGATCAATCCACCCTACGGCGAGCGGCTGGGTCGTCATGAAGAACTTAAGTCGCTATACAAAGAGCTGGGCGATTGCCTGAAAACGCAATACGTCGGCTGGCGCGCAACGTTGATCACCAACGATACAGAACTAGGCAAGTGTCTCGGCATCCGCGCACGACACATCAACACGCTCTACAATGGTGCGTTGGAGTGTAAGCTTTTGCGCTTCGAATTAAACGAGCGCTGGTTTATGAAGGAACGCGGTGATCGTGCTGATGAACCAGGCGCGCAAATGTTTGCCAACCGATTGCGTAAAAATCTTAAACAATTGTCGCGCTGGCGCAAGCAACAACTCATCAGTTGTTATCGTGCCTATGATGCCGATATGCCGGAATATGCCTTCGCCATTGATGTATATGAAACAGTGGCTTCGACACAGAGCACGCAGGAAGCCGGGCGCTGGATTATCGTGCAGGAATATGCCGCACCTGCGTCTATTGACGCGCGCAAAGTACATGCACGCCGTGAACAAGTGCTCGCCGTATTGCCGCAAGTGTTTGAGGTACCTGAGAGACAAGTGATATTCAAAACCCGCGAACGCCAGCGCGGCGGTGACCAATACGAAAAACAGAACGAGACCCGCTGTTTTCATGAGGTGCGGGAAGGGCCATGCCGGTTATGGGTGAATTTTGAAGACTATCTCGACACAGGCCTGTTTCTCGATCATCGTATTACCCGTAGTTTATTAGGTGAACTAGCTACAGGTCGTTCGTTTTTGAATCTATTTGCCTACACCGGGGTTGCCACCGTGCATGCTGCTCTGGGTGGAGCGGTTGCCACCACCACGGTGGACATGTCACGCACTTATCTTGATTGGGCAACACGCAACATCGCGCTCAACGGTATCCGTGGTGAAGCACATCAAATGGTGCAAGAGGATTGCCTGCTGTGGATCGATAAGGCTCTGTTACGCGGCCTTCGTTTTGGAGTAATTTTTCTCGATCCTCCCACCTTCTCCAATTCGAAACGCATGGAAGAAAGTTTTGATATTCAGCGTGATCATGTGGAGCTGATCCAAAAAACCGCGGCTCTACTAGAGCCAGATGGAATGCTGGTTTTTTCCAATAATTTCCGGCGTTTTAAAATGGATATGCAAGGATTGGCCGGGCTGGCCGTGGAAGACATAACGGTGGCCACCCTTCCAAAAGATTTTGAGCGCAATACTAAAATTCACCATTGCTGGAAAATCAGCCGAGCATCAAAATGACGGCCACAACGAAAATATAATGACCCCAGCATAATTTTTACATATGTGGCAATTACTCAGATCACTATCGTTACGGAAAAATTAGATCTTTTCCAGGCTTGCGCGCGGATGGTAGACTCCGGTTCTCACTGCGTAAAATACACACATTTTACGCAGTGATTTTATTGGTGGTACCACATATTATCGGGATCCTGCAAGAGCTCGCACTCACTCAGCACAAGCTCTTGCAGGATTCAGGTATTGTTTCTAACAACGTCTTTTGTTTGCTTCGAAAAAACAAAGACAAAAACTGAGGGTGTTCTCATGGGAGTTCTCGTAGGCCGCAAGGCACCAGATTTTACAGCCCCCGCCGTACTTGGCGATGGCTCAATTGTTGATGAATTCAATTTTTCCAGCACCACCGCCGGCAAGCCGGCAGTGGTGTTTTTCTACCCACTGGACTTTACTTTTGTTTGCCCTTCCGAGCTGATTGCTTTTGATCATCGCCTTGATGAGTTTAAAAAACGCGGTGTGGAAGTGATTGGGGTTTCCATTGATTCTCACTTCACGCATAACGCTTGGCGTAACACCCCGGTTAATAAGGGTGGCATTGGTCCTGTAGGTTACGCCCTGATTGCGGACATGACCCACAGCATTTGCAAAGCCTATGACGTGGAAACGCCTGACGGCGCAGTCGCCTTCCGAGGCTCTTTCCTCATCGATAAAGAGGGTGTGGTGCGTCATCAGGTGGTTAATGATTTACCTTTAGGCCGTAATATTGATGAAATGTTACGTATGATTGACGCCCTGCAATTCCACGAAGAGCATGGTGAAGTCTGTCCGGCTAACTGGAAGGAAGGTGAAAAAGGCATGAAGGACACCCCGGACGGTGTGGCCGAATACCTAGCGGAGAATGCTGATAAATTGTAAACAGAATTTTGATTCTGTGTCTAAAAAGGCCGGTCAGATGACCGGCTTTTTTTATGCCTTAATAAATTTAATTTCAGGTCGATAATTCTGCACACGAGCAATAATTTATGTGGGGTAAGAGCCTGACAGTTTTGACTTTGTCGAAACCTTCGTGTGTCAGAACAGCCTGTAGAGCCCTGCCTGTGCATCGTTGCTGAATTTTTAAACTAAAGGAAGAGAAATTATTATGAGCAAAAGCTGCAATATTCTGGCAGTGGACGATGATGCCCTGAACCGAGGTGTTATCGAACGCATTGTCACTCGCAAGGGGCACAAGGTGACATTGGCCATTGATGGTAAGGATGCCTTGCATAAAATAAGAAGAGACTCGTTCGATTTGGTGTTGCTGGATGTCATGATGCCTGGAATCGATGGGGCTGAAGTACTTCGGGAAATACGCAACCATTATTCCATGTCAGACCTGCCCGTTATCATGGTTTCAGCACTGAGTGATAGCGACAAGGTTGTTGAGCTTCTGGAACTGGGAGCCAATGATTATGTAACCAAACCGATCGATGCAAAGGTGTTGCAGGCACGGGTGAAAACGCAATTAAGTGTCGTTACTGCTAATAAAAAGGTTTTTGCGCTTTCAGAAGACGCTAAGCGACGCAACAAACTGTTGCTGAATTTATTTGGTCGCTATGTCACTGAAGATGTCGTACGCAACCTAGTATCTTCACCGAAAGGCAGCAAAATTGGCGGAGAACTTGCGGAGGTCACTTTATTATTTGCCAACATTCGTGACTTTTCAAGAGTGACCGAACGTTTGAGCCCCGAACATGTGCTCACTGTGCTAAACAATTATTACGGTGTGATGATTGATGTGGTAGACAAATTTAAAGGTACCATCGATAAACTCATGGGCGATGAAATGCTGGTGACTTTTGGTGTACCGAAAACACGTAGTGGTGATGCTGAACGCGCGCTGGCTTGTGCATTATCAATGCAGCTGGCCATGCATGAAGTCAATGAGCGTAATCAGGCACAACATTTACCGGAATTGCAGTTAGGCATTGGCGTGAACACCGGTGAAGTTATGGTAGGTAATGTGGGCTCCGATAAACATACAAGTTTCAGTGTTGTTGGCAAAGAAGTGAATTTGACGGCTTCCATTGAAGCCCATGCGAAAGGTGGTGAAATTTTGATTTCAGAAGCCACTTTTATGGGGAGAGAGCTTCAAGTCCTGACTAATGGCAAACAGGAGTTGCGTCCTAAAGGGTTTTCTCATGGCATCATGGTTTATCGCCTTACCGGCATGGATGGAAAATATAAACTGAGTTTGAACTCAAATGAAACCCAGGAGAATGGCTCACCAGCATTACCGGCTGGTATGTGATTTGTATTGTGTTTTTGTAAAAAACCGGTCATTGACCGGTTTTTTTATGGGCTTATTTTAAATCTTTTTTATCAAACAGTTTTACGGCAAAATACATAAAATTATAAAAGAAAGTCACAATGCCGGAAGCACTTAAAAATGTATTCAATTCATCCATGGTTCGCGACATGGCGGCACACTTTAAACAGCACTGGCCAGCATTCGATGATAAACGATTTGTTCGCACCGCAATAAAAAATCTGCAGGCGCTGGAACTGAAGGCGCGTTCCCAACAAATTACTCAGGCGATGATCCAACATCTGCCGGATGATTATCGGCATGCGGGAGAAATCATGCTGGCCAGTTTGTATCCTGTGGATGACCGTGATATCGCAGGCTTAGGCGTCGAAAAAGAAGGCATTGGCGGATGGGCAATGATGCCCATGACCCATTATGTTGCTCTGCAAGGCCAAGATGATTTTGTGCGTTCGATGGACTTGTTAAAAGAAATGACCAAACGTTTCAGTGCAGAATTTGATATTCGTTTCTTTTTGCTGGCAGCGCAAGACAAAACTATGACGGTATTGCATACATGGGCAAACGATGAAAATTACCATGTACGGCGTCTGGTATCGGAGGGTACACGCCCGCGTCTACCCTGGGCCATGTGTTTACCATCTTTTGTGGAAAATCCTACGCCGGTGATTGCCTTGTTGGAAAAATTAAAAGATGACCCGGAAGAATACGTACGCCGTTCGGTGGCTAACAACCTGAATGATATTGCCAAAGACCACCCTGATGTGGTGGCCGGTGTTGCCGCCCGCTGGATGAAAGATGCAAATAAAGACCGCGTGCGACTGGTACGGCACGCCTGCCGCAGCCTGCTTAAGTCCGGGCATAAAAAAACACTCAAAGTATTAGGCTTTGGGCCGCCAAAAATCCGTAATGTGTTTTTACAAGTATTAACCCCAAAGGTCATTTTGGGAGGCAAGCTGCAGTTTGAATTATCTTTAACCTCCAAAGCAAAACATGCACAACAATTGATGGTGGATTACGTAGTACACCATCAAAAAGCGAATGGCAGCACCTCACCCAAAGTATTTAAATGGCGATCAATTATGCTGCAACCAGGAGAATTGTTGAACGGGACAAAAAATCATGCCATAAAAAAAATCACAACACGGGTGTATTATCCCGGTGATCATAAAATCGAAATTATGGTGAACGGTGTTTCTGTGGCAATTGCAGATTTTCAGTTGACAATACCCTGATTCAATAACTCCTCGCCCGTCTTAGGGGGCATTTGAAAATAATAACCCTGCTCGGTTAATTGTTGCATGACATCACCTACATCGGCCTGGGCCAATTGGCGCTTGGCAGATAATTCCAAACTGATAACCAATTCAAGACATCCCAGCATATCCAACAAAGCTTGCGGCACATGGGAGAAATCATCTTCTTTTTCGACATATAAATAGTGGTCGACTTTTTTGTTGCCTTTGTAAATAGTGCACTGCATGGGTGCCTCCAATGTGTCTACTTTTGCCAAAATTATGACGGGGAATTTTAGCGGAAACATTAATATTAATGCAGCAAATGTTTTGCTGCTAGGCCTGTACAAAACTGCTGAGCTCGTCTATATAGCTTAATCAACAACGGGTAAGACAGGGAGAGATTCTCATGACAGTAGCAACAACATTACGGGAGTATCTTAATCGCTGGGGTGTGGAGTATGAGGTAGTACCTCACATGCATACCAACAGCAGCCTGGAGACCGCAGAGGCGGCACATGTGTCCGGTGATAAACTTGCCAAATGTGTGATGACGGAAGACTATCGTGGTTACCTCATGGTGGTAGTGCCAGCCAGCCATGAGGTGGAGTTTTCCCTCCTGGATGAGCAATTGGATCGCCGTCTGGAACTGGCTACAGAGGAAGAGCTGGCGGATATTTTTGACGACTGCGAATTAGGTGCCATTCCACCGTTAGGTGAGGCTTATGGTGTTGATGTTGCAGTGGATCGCCGCCTAGCCGAGTGTGATGATGTTTATTTTGAGGCTGGCGACCATGCCGAGCTACTGCACCTACGAGGGGAGGATTTTCGTGATCTGATGGCTGGTGCCGAACACGGTAATTACAGTCGGCACTTATAGAGGCCTCCAGGCTCTGCAAGTCAGAGTGCTTGCAGAGCCTGGAGTACGTGTACGTCAACCGGGTACTGCCCCTCTAGCCTGGAACAGTACCTTCCTTCATTTTCGACAACAGTTGCACCACTGGTGCAGGCAACCCACCGACATCAACGCAGCCTTTATACCAAACCCATTCAGCCCCTTCCATCACTGAGGTTGTGTGAATATTGTTGCCTGCGGCATTCATCGGGGCAATCAATACCGGGCTGATATCCAAATGAAAATGACTAAAAGTGTGTCGCACCACTGGCCAGCGGGCTTGTTCTTCGATAGCAAAACCCAGATGTTTTTCACACCATGGCAACACATCATCATCCATGGGTATTTCTGGCAGGCTTAACAACCCTCCCCAAATACCCACAGGCGGACGACGCTGCAGCAACACTTCATTATTGGCATTGCTCAACAACAGCATTTGCGTTCTACGCACAGGTATTGTTTTTTTGGGTTTTTTACCCGGATAGTCAGTTTGTCGCTGTGTAGAAAAAGCCACACAATCTCGCTGTAATGGGCAAAGCTCACACTGCGGTCGAGACCGCGTACAAATACCTGCGCCCAAATCCATCATTGCCTGATTAAAGTCCGCTACACGTTTTTTAGGTGTTAGTCGCTCAGCATGCTGCCACAACAGCTCAGCTACAGATGATTTTCCCGGCCAGCCATCCACCGCAAACACCCGTGCCAACACACGTTTCACATTACCATCCAGTATGGCGTGATGCTGATTCAACGCCAGCGACAAAATCGCCCCGGCAGTAGAACGACCGATGCCAGGCAATGCCAGCACGTCAACAAAGTTCGTCGGAAAAATGCCGTTGTATTGATCACGTATTATTTGTGCCGTCTTGTGTAAATTCCGTGCACGAGCGTAATAACCCAGTCCCGACCATCGCGCCAACACAGCATCCAGCGGTGCATCAGCCAAGTCATGCAGCTGCGGAAAACGCGCCATAAAGGCTTCAAAATACGGAATCACCGTTGCCACTTGTGTCTGTTGCAACATAATTTCTGATACCCATACCCGGTACGACGAACGCTCCTGTTGCCAAGGCAAATGTTTTCGGCCATGTCTATCAAACCACGTTAATACGGACCGGGGGAAAAACAGGTTTTTTGACACTAGCGAAACAACTTATCGAGTTTTTCTTTTAATTTTTTTTCCATTTTCTTTTTTACTCTGGCCTTTTCTTCTTCTCATTTCTTCTTCGCTGCTTCTTTCGGTTTGTCTTTTTGACGTTCAAGTTCTGCCTCTGTCTTGGTTTTCAACACTGGGGCAAGATCCAGTTTGAACCTAATTTAATCAGTTAAACCTACTGCGAGCGCCTAAGGCACAGAACCTAAAGTGTTTTTCAGAACATGTTGAACTCACCGTATGGGTGATACGCTTTCGTCCAAAATAACCTGAAAAACACTTTATCTTCTGCACCTTAGTCACTCTCGCTACGGTTTAACTGATTAATTTAGGTTGAATTTTTGCTCAGCAAATGTGCCGCTTACTTTGACAAGAATAGGCAGCGATTCCAGCTCCGACACATCCTTGCCACCCTGATCCTGGTCGGTTTCCACAATGAACCTAGATTCCTCAGTTGACCGCTCGCATTAGAGGGTAACTAACTGTTTGGTAAATAATTACAGTCGATTCATCTTTTCACCCAACAGGTGAGTCCCGCTACGAGCTGAATTGCACGTTTGCGGCGGCGTATCTCTGCGTTGTAACTCCTTAGAATAGCGGGCTATTCCGCGTCGTTACGCCTTGATCTACACCACCGCAATCGCACACTTCAACTCGTCCAACTGAGGATTCTAGGATGAAGGTGTTCAGCAAATAATCGATTCACCCAGACTCAGCCCCAAGCCAGGAAAACAATGACAAACTCAAATCACCCTCAATGCTTAGCTCACGGCCCGTTGCGTTCTGTACTGCCACAGTAATATCATCCCGATAATCATTTGGGTCAACCAGCAACAAAATCTCCACCGCAAGTAACAGCAGCAAACCCAGCAATACCAAGGCCCATTATTTTCAGGGTTTTGAACATCATTTTTACGCGGAGCCCACACTTCTTTACCTTACAAGACTGTCACCGTAGCCCAGGACAGGCAACGGCTTAAAGTGAATAAATCAATTTTCTACGCGAACGGTTGATTTCAGTCAATCACAAAGTCAAACTGCCACCCGTCATGCCTAATATCGAAAATACTCCGGCCTCCATCAAAAATAATGATGGTAAAACCACTTCTGGCCAAATGCAGACCACTTGGTTTGATCAGGGTGACCGCCTTAAACGCGCCTTGCAACGGCTAGGGCTCTTCTGGCTTCTGGCAGGCATCACCATCTTCATTCCCATCGTCCACTTCGTGCTGGTACCCGGTTTCTTCATCGCCGGACCAGTGATCAGTTACATAACCTACCAGATGTGCTGGATGCGCGATCATATCAGCGGCACCTGCCCTGCTTGCAACGAGAAGATCACCATCAAACTGGAAAGCAAAGACGAATTACCTAAATGGACTTACTGCCCTGCCTGCAACACCCCTCTGCACATCACTCAACCCGACAACCACTTTGACAGCTGAAACCACACATTATGCGTCCCTTTATTGCCTTGTTAATCGTCACCATCATGATCGGCTCTGCACTCACTGCTGTAGGTTTATTGCTGTTTCAGGCAGGTTTGTTTGACTGATATCAACCACCCGCTATACATTGGTTTTCAGTGCCGACAATAATTTTTGCAAAGCCTGACCACGGTGACTGAGGCGGTTTTTCACCTCGGATGATAACTCCGCCGCCGCACACTGCTCACCGGGCACCCAGAACAGCGGATCATAACCAAAGCCATTTTCACCCTGCGGCACAAATAATATCCGACCTTCCCAACTGCCCTGACATATCAACGGCGTCGGGTCTTCAGCATGGGCCATAAACACCATCAGACATTGAAAACGCGCCGTACGCTGATCCTCAGAAACCGCTTTCAATTCCACCAGCAGCTTTTGCACATTATCGGCGTCACTGGCACCCACCCCGGCAAAGCGGGAGGAATAGATACCAGGCGCACCATCAAGCGCATCCACTTCCAACCCGGAATCATCGGCAACCGCAGGCAGACCGGTAAGATGCGCAGCATGGCGCGCCTTGAGAATGGCGTTTTCCACAAACGTCAGGCCCGTCTCGTCCGCATCGGGCACGTCGAAATCAGACTGCGGTACTGCCTCCATGCCCAAACCACCGATGAGCTGATTGATCTCGCGCAACTTACCTACGTTGCTGCTAGCCAGCACTATTTTTCCGGGAAGGATTTTGCTGCTCACGCTGGCGGCACGTCTTTCTGATGATCGATCAGCTGTGCGATGCCCGTTTTCGCCAAACTCAACATGGCGTCCAACTCTTCCTGACGAAAGGCGTGTCCCTCGGCAGTACCCTGTACTTCAATGAAAGCACCTGCGTCATTCATCACCACATTCATATCCGTCTCGGCATTGGAATCTTCATCATAATCCAGATCCAACACAGGGATACCGTTGTAGATGCCCACCGAAACCGAGGCCACTTGGCCGATAATAGGGTTTTTCTTGACTTTGCCTGCATCCAGCAGATGCTGCATGGCATCGGCCAGGGCCACAAAACCACCAGTGATGGACGCAGTACGAGTGCCGCCATCGGCCTGAATGACATCGCAATCCACGATGATATTACGTTCACCCAGGGCTTCCAGATTCACCACCGCACGTAGTGAACGGGCAATAAGACGCTGGATTTCCATGGTGCGCCCACCTTGCTTACCACGCGCAGCCTCACGGCCCATGCGGCTACCAGTGGAACGTGGCAACATGCCATATTCCGCAGTAACCCAACCCTGGCCTTTGCCTTTCAGCCAGCGAGGAATACGGTCTTCCACCGTCGCGGTGCATAGCACTTTGGTGTCACCAAATTCCACCAATACTGAACCTTCAGCATGCTTGGTGTAATTGCGGGTAAATTTAATCGGGCGAAGCTGATCGGGGGAACGTCCACTGGGGCGCATAAAAAATCCTCTACTGAAAATCAATGGGCACGCATTATACCCTCCCCGATGCACCGCGTGACAGACCACGATTTGTGCGAAAAACTAGACTCATTGGCCTAAATCTGCTCTAATGCGCCGTTCTCGCAGCCGGGCATCTGCCCGCACGATGCGTATTTTACTCAATATTTGCTGAATTTTACGATTTTTTGGAGATCGATCATGGCCAAAGTCTGTCAGGTGACGGGTAAACGCCCCACCACTGGCAACAACGTTTCGCACGCGCATAACAAGACGCGTCGTCGTTTCCTGCCCAACCTTCATTCTCACCGTTTCTGGGTGGAAAGCGAAAACCGTTTCGTGAAACTGCGTGTTACCGCAAGCGGCATGCGTATTATCGATAAAAAAGGCATCGATAGCGTATTGGCCGAAATGCGTAACCGTGGCGAAAAGGTCTAGGGAGAAAATACTATGCGCGACAAAATCAGACTCGTTTCCAGTGCCGGTACCGGTCACTTTTACACCACTGACAAAAACAAACGCACCATGCCTGAGAAAATGGAGATCAAGAAATTTGATCCCGTGGTACGCAAGCATGTGATGTACAAGGAAGCCAAGATCAAATAACCCTGGCCTTTATGTATTGCAAAGCAGCATCTGAAAAAGCCCGGAACTCCCGGGCTTTTTTATGTTCTGTAGTAACGCATAACTGGCGTATAATCCCGCACCTGAAAGCCACGAAGACTTCCCAGGCGGAACTCTCGTCAAAGCATATGCGTCAATGAACAAACTGTTTGTCATCAATGATTCTTAAACATAAATAAAGGAGCCGCCCGTGTCCGCACGCATCTTGGCCACATTTCTACTCATCCTGCTCAGCACCACCGTCAGCGCCCAGCGCATCGACATCAACCTGAAACAGGACAGTGCTCGCTTTTCCTATATCACCCTTATCGGCGGCTCCACCTTTGGTCGCACGGAAATGACGACGGGCATTCTGTACAACGAGGATGGCAACATCGTAACCAATATCGGCCTGCAAGTTATCGATGTGGCTGGCAGCAAAACGCCGGGGCTGGAACTGGGTGTGGGGCCACGCTTTTATTACCTAAAACACGACGACACAGACTCCAGTGCTGCCGCCATCGCCTTAGGCGGGCAGTTACGCTACAAACTGCCCAGCCTGCAACGTCTGTCCCTCATCGCCAATCTGTTTTATGCACCAAGCATCACCACTACCCTGGATGCCGAAAATCTGCACGAATTCGGCATAGGTGTAAGCTACGAATTATTGCCCACGGCAAACGTTTACCTGAAGTACCGCCGGGTTCGCGCCGATTTCACCAAAGGAATCGGTGTGGAAAATATCGACAGAGGCACTGTGGTGGGAATGAGTTTTACTTTTTAGTCTCGAAGCAACGACATTTTGTTTTTACAACTCCCCCTTCACTCCCAAACGACAACACACCATAAAATATGCAAATCACCCAATCTACACATGATCGTCCTGAATCGAATACATACTTAGCAATGGCTTTTCCACTTGTCACTTTTTTGTCATGTCAAAACTTGAATAAATACCTTCACCCTTGGGGAAAAAGGGAAAACCCTTCCTGAAAAATACCCATGAAACGTGTCCATAAACTCGTGGTCTATTGTTAGAGAATCCAGATAACAATCCCAAAGTAAGGAGGCTCTTGATGAATAAAATTGCCATCATCGGTGCCGGTCGGGTCGGCGAATCCACCGCACAAATTCTCGCTAAAGAAGAACTGTGCCGGGAGCTCGTGTTACTGGACATCCACGACGGCATGCCGCAGGGCGTGGCATTGGATATTCAGGAATCCGCTTCGCTGTTACGCTTTGATACACGCGTCACAGGTGCCACCGATCCTGCAAGCATCGCCGATGCAGACATCATCATCGTCACCGCCGGTATTCCACGTAAGCCGGGCATGTCACGTTCCGACGTACTGGAAACCAACCTTTCCATCATTGACAAAATCGTTGCCGACGCACTCAAATACGCCCCCAACGCCATGCTTATCATGGTGACCAATCCGGTGGATGTGCTCACTTGGTATGCTTGGCAAAAATCCGGTTGGCCTCGCCAACGAGTGTTTGGCCAGTCCGGCGCACTGGACACAGCACGAATGACCAGCTTCATCGCGCTCGAAACCGGTTATTCGGTAAAAGATATTTCCGCTCTGGTGCTGGGCGGACACGGTGACGCCATGGTGCCGCTGCCGCGTTTTACCGATATCGCAGGCATTCCCATTACCCATTTCTTGAGTGAAGAAAAAATTCGCCAGATCAATCAGCGCACCCGGCATGGTGGTGGCGAAATCCTCGCCCTAAAACAACATTCCAGCGCTTATGACTCTCCCGCCGCTGCCGTCGCTACCATGGTAGATGCCATCAGCCATAACCGTCGCCGTATCCTGCCCTGTGTAAGTGTGTTGGATGGCGAATACGGGCAACACGATATCGCCATGGGTGTACCTGCGGTGCTAACGGAAACGGGTCTCATTGACATTATTGAATTGCAGCTCAACGACGACGAACAAGCCGCATTTCAAGCCTCCGCTGACATGGTGTCTGCAGACATTGCTACGTTACGTTAGCCTGGAACACATTTTTGTCTAGCGGTTTGTTAAATCCCACTCTGCAAGTAACATAACCTGCGAAGGATAATCAAATGCGACTTGCTGCAACTGCGTATGCCCTGCTGCCAGCACCTGTTTGGCACGCGCCATTAACGCTTCATCGCCACGACGTTGCGCTATTGCCAATGAAATTTTCAACAAGGTGCTCGACGGTGATGGCAATGGACTTTCATCCAGAATCGCGACACCAAAACCACTGGGCAACAGCGTTTGATCGGATAACAACCAACCTGTGTCACGATAAAAACGTCTCCAAGCATCATTTACCCAACGCGCAACTAACTGGAAATCATCGTCATTATTGGTAAGTTTTGCCCAAGCCAACAAACCCTGTGCTACGAAAACATAATCTTCCAGCCCAGCCTGACCCAACTCACCACGCCTCCCTTTGGCACGTAACAGGCGTTGACCATTCCACAAGGTATTGAGCAAATAATCACGCACACCTTTTGCGGCTTTTAGATATTTTCCACCATCCGGCAATTTCGCTGCTTCAACCAACGCGGTCAATGCCAAACCATTCCAGGCCGCCAGCAGCTTATCGTCTACCGGCAAATTTCGGCGGGCACGCACATTCAATAATTTTTCACGCGCAGACTGATAATATTTTTGCGCCAAGTCACTGTTTATTTTCAGTTGTCTTGCAACCTCATTCAATGACATCTGTACACGCGGCAAATACCCTGCGGCAAAATCGGCATGCCCTTCCAATCCCCACATTGTTTTAATCAAACGGTATTCTTCGCGTGTCAAAACCTCCAACAATGTTTCGTTTTCCCACAGGTAATAACCCCCTTCCTCGCTATCAGCATCCACAGCAGAAAAACTGGCGACCAACGCACCCTGCGGCCCACGCATGTTATCTAACATGAAATCGAGAGTGTCACGGGCAATGGCTTCATAATCTGCCCGTTTAAATATTTTTGCAGCACGTAAATACACACTGGATAACAATGCATTGTCGTACAGCATTTTTTCAAAGTGTGGTATTTGCCAGCCAGGGTCTGTGGTGTAACGATAAAAACCACCCCCCAAATGATCACGCATCCCCTGAGTGGCCATACGATCAAGCGTCAAGGATAAAAAAGCTTTCAATGATGGCATGGCATTACGCTCATAAGCGCTGAGTAACGCATCAAGCTGCGGTGCCATGGGAAACTTGCTTTGCTCACCGAAACCACCCTCCATTTCGTCACCCCGTTGCAATGCCTGTTGCACCAATAGCGCTTCGTACCGCTGGCCATCGCCGGGTTTTAGTACCGAATCAGGTTTAACCGGCTCGTCCCTTATCGCCATAACAGCTCTGGCAGCCGTTTGCGCAAGACGTGCCGGTGCCTGTTGCCATTGTGCTTGCAAATCAGTAAGCAGGGTGAAAAATCGGTCTTTTGGTAAATAAGTCAGTCCAACCAGCGGATGCCCCTCCGGGGTGAGAAATACATTCAGCGGCCAACCCGCAACACCGCGAGTGCGTCGCACAAAATCAATAAGATAAGCATCCAATGCTGGATTAAGTTCGCGGTCCACCTTCACAGAAATAAAATGCGCGTTGAGCAATCTGGCAACTTGTGGGTCACGATACGTTTCACGTTGCATCACGTGGCACCAGTGGCAGGCAAAATATCCGACAGACACAAGCAGCAGCTTGTTCTGTTTTTTCGCGCGCGCCAGCGCCTCTGCCGACCACGCAGACCATTCCACGGGATCATCACCGTGCATGGCCAGATAAGGTGAGTCATGTTTACCCAGCTCGTTCGCCAGCGCTGGCTTGGCGACAATCGCCAGCAACACCAGCACCATCAGCTTGTATGTCAACCTACCTCTAAAGATCATTGTTGTCGTTCTACTCTTTCTCAGCTTAAATGTGAATTAAAGGTGGAACATATTCATAAATTTGGCACTTAATTCATGTTTTAAGTGTAAGAAGGCTCAGAAAAAAGCTTCCAACAGCTGGGGTCCAGTGATTTCAACGGCTTTCTGAACATCGACCTACACCAGCATGACAACAAAAAGTTAACAGGGCGTCCTTGAAGGCATTTAAAACCCAGCAATACCAATAAACCCTCTTAGAATGCACGTATTTCTCCGCCGCTGGGAGTGCTAAAATCATGCAATGACTTCTCCACGAAGCCGAACGACAAATCACTGGAGCACATATTATGAGCGCATTACCCGAATACAAAGCCACTATTACTGACGAAATAACAGTGATGCCCGCAGCCCGCGAAAAACTCGTGGAACTATTAAAAAGCGAAGAAGATATCAACGGCGTGCGCATCTTTGTTTCCGGCGGCGGCTGCGGCGGTATGACTTACGGCATGACCTTTTCCGAGGCACCAGGTGAGCAGGATGCCATTCTCGAACAGGATGGCCTCACTCTATACGTGGACGCCATAGCCCTGAGCTTCCTCAACGGTGTAGAAATTGATTTTGTGCAACAAGGCATGGGGGCCAGCTTCGTGTTCAAAAACGCCTTTGCGGCCACTGGTGGCTCCGGCGCCTGTGGCGGCTGTAGTGGTGCAAGTGGTGGCTAGGGCTCATTAAAACACCCCGTCTGCTACTGATCGCACCACACAGCAGCTACCGCATTACCCCTTATCTGAACGCCGCTCAATCTCTGGGTGTCGATGTGCTCGTTGCCTCTACCAGTGAACATTCACTGGTAAGCACCGTGGCGGAAGGCCTGCACATCGACCTCGCCCACCCCGAACATGCCCTCGACACCCTGCTTACCGCCGCCAATGAACGCTCATTTACCGGAATCATTGCCACCGACGACAGCACCGTCAATCTTGCCGCCCGCATCGCAAAAAAACTCGGCCTGCCGCACAACACACCAGACGCCGTGCAACTCACCCATCGCAAAGACCTGGCCCGCGCCCGACTGGCACAACACAGCGTGCCCGTACCCGGCTTCACCCGTATCGACTTGCACGCCGACCTCACCACGCAAGCCGACACACTCAATTATCCTTGTGTCATCAAACCCCTCAGTCTCTCCGGTAGCCAGGGGGTCATTCGCGCCAACAACATCGAACAAGCCATTGCCGCCGCACAACGTATCGCTGCCATCATCAAAAAAAACCGGTGCAACGACGACGAACGCCGCTACCTATTGGTCGAAGACTACCTACCCGGCATCGAGGTCGCACTGGAAGGTATGTTGCATAACGGCAAGCTACAAATACTCGCGCTGTTCGATAAACCCGACCCGCTGGACGGCCCCTATTTTGAAGAAACCTATTACATCACTCCTTCGCGTCTACCCGAAACACAACAAATACTCATCGCACAACGGGTTCACGAAGCTTGTGCTGCCTACGGACTCAAACACGGCCCGATACACGCCGAGCTTCGCTTATACAACGGCGAAGCAAAAATACTGGAAGTGGCCGCCCGCACCATCGGCGGCCAATGCGCACAACTATTAAAGCAAGGCAGCGGCCATGGGCTGGAAGAGCTGGTTGTCGCACAAGCCATCGGCAAACCGCTACCCACGCAACCCACAACATGTGCTGCCGGTGTATTAATGATCCCCATACCCAAAGCCGGTATCCTTCGCCGCGTCGAAGGCCTCCCGGCGGCACGCAAAGTCAAACATATTCTGGACGTCGAAATTTATGTGCACGAGGGTTACGAGCTGGTGCCACTACCGGAAGGGGCTGCGTACCTTGGCTTCATCTTCTCCCAAGCGGCCAAACCGGAACAGGTGGAAGCCGCCTTGCGAGAAGCACATGCGCGACTGAATTTTGTGACTGCACCGCTTTGGAAATTGAGCTAACCGGTTGACGATGAATATGCAAGATAGATGCTGCACAATTAAAGGTATCTATTTAACCGAATCATGCCATAACAAATTTTAAGCTTGAAGGATTAACACACACTGCTGTTCAATACTAAATTATACTGTATCATGATGATATTCTGTTATTCTCTCTTGATTGTTATTAAGCCACTGATACGAGAGTGATAACAATCCTATTTCAAATAAAACAATAATTGACCAGAGTAATTCAATTAAAGCAGAATATAGTATTGTTTCTATTTCGGGTAAACTTTCAAATATAGCGCTTGATAACATGGGGATTAATCCAATCAAAAAAGCTAACCTCAAAGAATTACCTTTCGATATTGACCATGACCACGAAAAACTTGTTTCTTCTTCAATGGATGCGGCGGGGAAAACCAAGGAGCAACGAAGAAATATGTAACAAATTATAACTAGAACCGGAATCATTGCAACCAGAGGTGCATCCTTTCCTAAGCTTGTATATTGTATGATTGAAGAATGTGCATTTGTGAATAAATACATCAATGGATACACAATTAAAACCCCGCACAACCCTATCAATATCCACCATCCAATAAAACTTGCCTCACTACGACCCCATCTAATTATTCTCGTCTGCATGACTTCTTCTTTGTCCAGTAGAAACACTCTATGACACCCAACAATAGCCAATACAGCAAATACTATACTCAACAAAAAATCCACAACTGGTAAGAGTGTGTTAAAGCCTAAATAACTAAAGATAGAATATATAATAAAAGGACTAGTCAGCCTTAAAAAGGATTTATAATTTGTAAATATTCTAATTGGTACTTCCTTAAATATTTTTATTATAGGTAAAGCTTGCATAGGTTCCCTCCTGCATTTCAGTACAATAGTACTGTTTTAACACATAATCTGGATAGAGGAATGCCTCACGGCATCCCTTCTCCCACAGGGAGCCAACGGCAAAGAAGCCGTAGAGCATGTTCAGAAAAGCAGCGAAAGAGGCGCAGTAAATTATGACCTTTGTCTGATGGATATAAACATGCCTGTCATGAGCGGCATCGAAGCCATACAGAAAATTCGACGAAATACCGCCTACCTTCCCGTTATTGCCTACAGCACCAACCTCGATAACAAAGCGCCCAGTCTCCAGGCAGGTGCCGATGAGTTTTTACTAAAAGCCCTTCCCGTCAAAGCATTCAAATAAAAGCTGGGAAAATGCGCCATAAAACAGATCGTTTTTTATCTGGACAACGAAAGCCTGTCAATGCACAGAGTCGGCCCGAACAACAGCCAGGAACTCAACAAATTAAAAGCACTGGACAAAAAAGGATTAGCGAAAATTACTGTCATCGGCACTTCCCATCGTTTTCTCGCCCATAAAACTGCACAAAACAAACTCATCCATGATCTTGGGAAAAGTAATAACAATATAATATTCACCGAACTACTCGACCGCACCCAACAAGGGCACAACCTGATACAAATTCACGCCACCCAAATAAGTATACAAAAAATAAGCCTCACACTTGAAGAATTCCAGCAACACCTGAAAAAAGAAAATGAAATACTGACAAAATATGAAAAACCTAAAAAATAGGACGCCCATCAATTAATTATTTTTAGAGGGACTCAGAGTGCCACGCCTTACCAAAAGGAAATGGCTGATAACGGAAGACCCAAGTGAGTGGCAACAAATCAATGGGATCATGTATAGACATATAGACATGCTCAGCAAAGAATACGACAGCGCCTATGACATTACTTTACATGCTTCTGCACTTTACTCAGTTCGTTCGTTATTTGTTAACATTTGACACTTAAAAATAGTGTTTTCCGCTCAATCTATGGTCTGCCTGAGTTAAATGCAGAGGCATGTTACTTTATGAAGACATCGAATTATAGAATTGCTGACGTTTAACAAGTGTTTTTGCTTGCGCAAATGATGTCTATATTGATCGCCTGCACTTAATGCAAAGGCTGCCGGAATTCTTCCATCACCATATTTTCCATCCAGGTGAAGGCTTCTTCCAATCCCGGCTGGTTAAATAACACCATCAGTACTACCCACTTGACCTGATCGAGATCAATTTCCAGTGATTCCAGCGCCATGATGCGATCAATGACCAATTCACGGCTGGCGCCATTAAGCACGCCCATCTGTTCCAGAAATATTAAAAAACCCCGACATTCCACACCCAGTTTTTTTTCTTCTGTTGGGCTGAAAACACGAATGGAGTGTCCTCCATACAAAGGATGCGTTTCAGCGCCTTCTTGCAGCACCGATAAATCTTCCAGCCAAGTGAAGGCTTTATTGATTTCAGTGCTAAGAAAACCCGCTTCACGAAGCTGAGTTTTGAGGGTTTCGGGATCCGCCTCCATGGCGATATCGTCATCCATATAATTCTCGAAGAGATACATGAGTACATCGAGTACGTCTTCTTTCATGGGTACCTACTTATTTATGTCGTATTTTCACGATGAAAATTAGCTGCTAATTAATGGTTGCGGCAATTGCCTGAACTGAAAATTCCACTCAGTTTATCCGGCTATACATACCGCCGGTTGAGGCCACAATTCCCTGTATTTCTAGTGTCAACAGCATGGAGGAAACAACCTCCGCCGTCAATCCGCTACGCTCTACCAGCGCATCGATAGATATGGGTTCGAACCCCATTTTTTCAAGAAACTGATGCTCAGAAAATCCATGTTCACCGACAGGTATAGAATCTGTGGATGTGTGCTCATGCTCAGTAACAAAAGTGGCCAATGATGCAAGTTCTTCAAGAATATCACTGACCTCCATAGTTAGCTTGGCGCCTTGCTGAATGAGCGCATGACACCCTCTGGCCAGAGGGTTATGAATGGAGCCGGGAATGGCAAATACTTCACGACCTTGTTCGGCAGCAAGCCGTGCGGTAATCAGTGAACCACTTTTAAGTGCGGCTTCGATTACCAATGTACCCAGACTGAGCCCGCTGATAATACGGTTACGACGTGGGAAATTACTGGCGATAGGCGGCGTGCCCGGCGGGAATTCGCTGACCAGCGCTCCCTGTTCGGCAATGTGGTGCCCCAACTCCCGATGACGGGCGGGATAGATGCGATCCAAGCCCGTGCCAGCCACAGCAATGGTTTTACCATCAGCATTCAATGCGCCTTGGTGGCTTGCAGCATCAATACCCAGTGCCAAGCCACTGGTAATTGTCAAACCATGACGGCTTAATGAGGCTGCAAAATCATGGGCAAGCTGGGAGCCGCTGACGCTGGGATTTCGACTGCCGACCATCGCTAACTGAGGCTGGGTGAGCAGGTCGATATCACCACGTATAAAAAGAACGGGAGGCGGGTCGGGAATTTCTTTTAGTAACGCGGGATAGCGAGGATCAAGCAAACCGATAATATGGCAATGAGTGTCTTCAGCCCAGGCCAGCGCAGCATCCACGGCCTGCCAATTGGGCTTTGCCAGATAATGCTGTAATTTAAGTGGGATATTCAACTCGTTGCAAGAGGCGCCACGATCCGCAAAAAAGCGGGCTAGATCAGGCTCATGCTCAAGGATGCGTAAAAAACGAATCGCACCCACTCCCGGAGCATACAACAAAGCAAGCCAGTGCCGCAGAGCGTCCGTATCGAGCGCAGCTAAGGGGGCTACGAGGCCGGAAACTACATGCGATGCAGGAAGCGACGTAACATCAGCGGGGCGTGAAGAATGCTGCAATATATCCAAAGCAAGTCCCCTCCCTGGGCCAAGTGCTGAGATTTAGTTTTGAAAAGCGTTACGGGTTCCGTACGTAATCATACACTGCCATGTCACGTACGGCTTCCATCACCAAAGCATAACTGACACGGTCAAAAGTGCGATATACCAGTACAATACCAGCACGCTGATCCGGCAGAGTCACTTCTTCGCCGCGTTTTTTCGCATTGTAATCACGAATAACTTTGCCCGCCCGGAATACTGCGAGTACATGGCCAGTTTCCAGGCCATCCTGCTCACCCTGGTTAAGCACGACAGTTTGAAATTGACCAACGCGGGAAACACCGTCAATGACCGCAACAATCTGGCCTTCTACCGGGGTTTCTGGTGGTTTGGGAATAAATGCCTGATCAAGCCCCGAGGCCTTTTTCGGAATCAAGAGATCCCCCATCAGCGTTTCGCGGGTGGAGTCTTTGACGCGCAGAGTCGATGGGTCACCAAAATCTTCTACCCGGGCATCCGCGACATGTAAGGCTTCGTAGCCAAGGATATCGCTGGGTTTGGCGCCGGGGTTGCGGTAAGGCTTGCCGATACGCAACACAGCATAAGTGGAATTAGGGTCTTCACCAGGAATCAAGCCACGGGCATAAATACGGTCGCCGGAGCCAGACATCAAACGTGCATCCTTACCAGCAATCACATAACCGGCATTATCGATTTCGCGCCGGCTGAGCACACGCGGCTCACCCAAAAATTGCTCAATGGCGTTGAGTGGAATACTCGCAATGGGAGTATCGACACGGGTGGCATGTACCTGTGGTGACATTTTTACCGTTGCCTGACCGCGGCTGACACGTAAAACCGGTCGTCCCTGCGCATCGTACTCAAGATATACCACATCACCGGGATAAATAAGGTGGGGGTTTTCAATTTGCGGGTTGTAACTCCATACTTCCGGCCATTTCCATGGGCTTTGCAAAAAATGCGCGGAGATGTCCCAAAGGGTGTCACCCTTTACCACGGTATATTTATCCGGATGATTGGCTTTGAGCTTGACGGTGTCTGCCAGTGCGCCGCCGCTACCGGCGGTGAGCAGAGCAAAAATGACCAAGCTCAAAAGTTTTTTGAAGGCCCAGCTTTTTTTAACAGATAATACTTTCATCGACACGATGATCCCTCTGTCTATCAGTTTGCCCGAGTGTAGACGAATCATATTCCAGACTCCAGCAAAGCATTTTAAAATTAACAGGATAAGCGCAAATACTAAACCTGATTTGAATGTATCATTTTTGCGTGTTTTTGAGCCGCACCGCTGATATTACAAGGCTTTACAAAGCATGCACTCAAAGCAATGAGGGTTCAGGCGTTATTACGCACCCTGCTTGTTCCATGGCTGCGTTAGGACTCCTTGTACATAGTCTGGCTATTACGTGTTATTCGCCTGTTCATGAAATAAAACAGATCGCACACTATTCATCACCTAAATTTTCACCGCTTTGAGTATAATGTCGGCAGCGACTATCATATCTTTTGCCTGTTACCTCGAATTTGACTGAGTTCACATGTCCATACTCAATATTTTACAGTTTCCCGATCCTAAATTACGTCAAAAAGCCGCGCCGGTGACATCGGTGGATGACAACATCCGTACGCTGGTGGATGACATGTTCGAAACTATGTACAGTGCGCCAGGCATTGGCTTGGCAGCTGTACAGGTGGATGTGCTGAAACGAGTACTCGTTATTGATATTTCGGAAGACAAAAGCCAACCGAAATGTTTCATCAATCCGGAAATCGTTGCGCGCAGTGGTGATGAAAAAATGGACGAAGGCTGTCTATCTGTACCCGGTATTTATGAACCGGTCTCTCGCGCAAAAGACATCACCGTGCGTTATCTGGATCGTGATGGAAATACACAGGAATTGACGGTAGACGGCCTGCTGGCGGTATGTATTCAGCATGAAATGGATCACCTCGACGGCAAGCTGTTTGTAGATTATCTGTCGGAAATGAAACGCAACCGCATCCGCAAAAAAATGGAAAAAATGCGTCAGCATACGATGTGATAGCACAAACCCTGCCGATCAAAAGCCAAAACCTGAAGAAGGAAACACCGTGGCTCAAGGCCTGAAAATCATTTTTGCCGGTACCCCGATATTTGCGGCCAGCAGCTTGCAGGCATTGTTGAATTCCGAGCACGAGGTGCTGGCGGTGTACACCCAGCCAGATCGTCCCGCCGGTCGTGGCCGCAAACTCACCGCCAGTCCGGTGAAAACACTGGCGCTGGAGCATGATTTGCCCGTATTGCAGCCAGAGAGTCTACGTGACGAGCAAACCCAACAGGCGTTGGCAGACTGGCAGGCCGATGTACTGGTGGTGGTGGCCTACGGGCTGATCCTGCCCAAGCCAGTATTGGTCGCTCCACGCCTGGGCTGTATCAATGTGCATGCCTCGTTGCTGCCACGCTGGCGCGGTGCCGCACCCATTCAACGGGCAATTCTGGCGGGAGACGAGCAAACCGGCGTCACCATTATGCAAATGGATGTGGGTCTGGATACCGGTGACATGCTACACAAAGTCGTGTGTTTCATCGAAAACACCGATACGGCTGAGACCCTGCACAACAAACTGGCCACATTGGGTGCAACGGCACTGTGCGATACTCTGGAGCTGCTCAGCAATGGCACTGCCGTGCCGGAAAAACAAAACGATGCTGATGCCAATTATGCTGAGAAGCTGCAAAAAGCCGAGGCGCAAATAGACTGGACGCAGTCGGCGCAGGTACTGGCTCGTACCGTACACGCTTTTAATCCCTGGCCAGTGGCTTTCACCCGTGTTAACGATAAAAATCTGCGCATCTGGTTAGCCCAGGCCATGGATGCGGCCAGCGATGCAACACCGGGCACTGTGCTGACTGAATCTCGTGAAGGTATCGACGTGGCCACTGGCGACGGCGTGCTACGCATACACCAACTACAATTACCCGGCGGTAAGACACTGGATGCCAGACAATTTCTCAATGCCCACAGCCTGCTGGGCATTCAACTTGGATAGATGCTGCAAACCAGGCTCATATCGCTGATGGCCTCCCCAACGCAAAACCCACGAGCCACAGCGGCGCGTATTCTCAGTCAGGTCACCCGCGATGGACGCTCTCTATCTCGCGCCATGGAAGACGTGCCACCTGCGCTGGGTGATGATCGTGCGCTGATTCAGGAGATGTGTTACGGCGTGCTGCGCGAATATCATCATCTGTCAGCCATGGTTGCCGGCCTGTTAAAAAAACCGTTGAAAGAAAAAGATGCGGACGTGCAGGCGCTGTTATTACTGGGCCTATATCAGTTGATGTATATGCGGGTGCCAGATCATGCCGCCGTGTCAGAAACTGTAACCGCCACAGTGACCTTAAAAAAAGTCTGGGCGCGAGGCATGGTGAATGGTGTATTACGTAACTTTCAGCGCCAGCAGGAGAAATTGTCAGCGCAGGCAGATACCGCGGAAGAGAGCCACTGGTCGCACCCACAATGGTTGATCAACGCACTACGGAAAGCTTGGCCCACAGACTGGCAAGCGTTACTGACGGCCAATAATCAGCGCGCCCCCATGTCTCTGCGCATCAATACGGCAAAAATCAGCGCACATGATTATTTACAGCTATTGAAAAAAAATGAAATTGCCGCCAGCCGCAGCGAATTGACGGTGAGCGCCATTCAGCTCGAACACCCTCAGGACGTGACAGCATTACCGGGTTTTGCCGAAGGCTGGCTATCGGTGCAGGACGAAGCCGCACAGCAGGCAGCCTATTTGATGGCGCTAGAACCAGGACAACGTGTGCTCGATGTCTGCGCAGCGCCCGGTGGTAAAACCGCACACATGCTGGAACTAGCCGAAGTGGAAATGATAGCGGTAGATGTGGATGCCATCCGCCTGCAACGAGTGGAGGAGAATCTGCAACGCTTGGGGAAAACCGCCCAGTGTATTGTGGGCGATGCCAGCATGCCAAAAGCATGGTGGGATGATCAGCCGTTTGACCGTATTCTCCTAGATGCACCTTGCTCAGCCACCGGAGTGATCCGTCGTCATCCTGATATCAAAATATTACGCCGCGAAACCGATATCAAAAAGCTGGTGACATTGCAGGCACAAATACTAGACGCCATCTGGCCCTTGCTTAAACCAGGCGGTATGCTGGTATACGCGACGTGTTCGGTATTGCCTGAAGAAAATGCCAGACAAATAATAGCGTTTGTGGACAGACAATCGGATGCACAGATCAAGATAATAAACGGACCATGGGGAATGCCCGTCACGGCGGGGCAACAAGTGCTGACGGGAAACAACAGCATGGACGGGTTTTATTACGCATGTTTGGAAAAAACAACATAGATACCAAAAACAGGCGCTACGGTTTGATAGCCGTATTGCTTGTTTTTAGCGGCCTTGCACTAGCGGCAAAAGCCGCTACCTCGTTATTTACCGTGCACGATGCAGAAACAGAATTAGTCGGCGATATTTATCGCCTGAATGCAAACCTAGAACTAAAACTCACATCACAGGCACTGACGGCACTGGATAATGGCATCACGCTCGTCATTATTCTGGACATCGAAGTCTATACACCCAGTCGCTATCTGTGGGACGACGTGCTGGCCACTCTGGAACAGCGCTACGAAATTCAATACCACACTTTGGCGGACCAATATTTATTACGCAACATTAACAGCGGCTCCCAATTTATCTATTTCACATTAGATTCAGCTCTGGATGCTCTGGGTAAAATTGAGCAATTACCCATTCTGGATGCGCATTTGCTGCAACCCGAAAAACATTACAAAGTGCGGACCCGCTCCCGTCTGGACTTGGGTAGCCTGCCCGTACCTATGCAACTCAAAGCCTATATTTCCAGTGAATGGTGGTTAAACAGCGGATGGTACTCATGGGATTTATGATTAACGGCACTACGCCTCAGGCAAACCACTATGGGTAAATTGTTAGTATGGCTACGACGCATGTCGACCAGCGTGGTACCGGTAATCATCATGGCCGTTTTTATGCTTGGGTCATTATGGTTACTGAGTGCGGCAACAGAAAATTCCGGCCAATTCGGACGCATGCATGTAATGCTGGTGATAGTCAACGTACTGGGACTCATTGTGCTGGTGGGTCTGATCGGTATCGACGTGGTACGCCTGGTACGCCAATATCGCCGTGCCGCCACGGGCTCGAAACTAACCGTCAGACTGGTCGCAATATTTGTAGTTATGGCCTTAGTACCCGTTTCCATTGTTTTCTATTTTTCGTTAGGTTTTTTGCAAAAAGGTATCGATAGCTGGTTCGATGTACGCATAGAGCGCGCCATGGAAGATTCATTAGAGCTAAGTCGCTCATCGCTGGATATGCGCATGCGTGAGCAGCTCAAACAGACACGAGCCATTGCCGCTGAACTACGGGAAACGCCAAATGCAATTATCATGTTCAGACTGAATGAATTGCGCGACCAGAGTGGCGCCAGCGAACTTACCCTGTTATTTCAGAGCGGGCGGGTGATTGCCTCATCAAGCGCTGACACCATGACAATTATTCCTCAAAAACCTGATGGATCAATTCTATCACAGGTGCGCGATAAACATGACTATGTGGGACTGGCGCCTATCGACAATCGAGGCTTGCATATTCGTGCCGCAGTGCAAATAGACACATCAAGTGTTGCCGTTGACCCGCGTGTATTGTTTATGTTGTATCCGATCGATGCGCGAGTCAGCGTACTGGCGGATGGTGTGCAGTCGGCCATTACCCAATACAAAGAACTAGTATATTTACGTGGCCCACTGAAGCAAAGTTTTAGTTTTACTCTGGCCTTGGTGTTGTTGGTAACCTTGCTGTCGGCAGTGTGGGCGGCCTTCTTTTTTGCCCAGCGACTGGTTGCCCCAATACGCATTCTGGCCATTGGTACCCGCGCTGTGGCTTCGGGTAATTACCAGAAAAAACTGCCAATCACACGCACGGATGAACTGGGTACATTGGTACAGTCTTTTATGGATATGACCAACAAGGTTTCCGAGGCACAGCGGGATGCACAAAAAAGTCAGCATAGGGCGGAACGTGAACAACATTATTTACGCGCAGTATTGGGGCGACTTTCATCCGGGGTTATCACTTTGGACAAAAATCAATGTATACGTGCCGTCAACGCTGCAGCCAATCATATTCTGGAACAGAATATGGATGCCGCCATGGGCAACAGTCTGGCACAGATTGAACGTGATACACCGGAGCTGAAAACATTTATTGCTGCCATTGCAAAACACATTGATAACGATGTCGATGACTGGCGCGAAGAAATTGCATTAACCGGTTTCGGACGACACAAAACCCTGATGTGTCAGGGTGCAAGATTACCTGGCGTAAAAGGCACTACGCCAGGATTTGTGGTGGTGTTTGATGATGTGACGGCAATGATTCAAGCACAGCGTGATGCTGCCTGGGGTGAAGTGGCGCGACGTTTAGCGCACGAAATTAAAAATCCATTAACACCAATCCAACTTTCCGCAGAACGTCTGCGTCATAAATATCTCGGCAAAATGGCACCAGAAGATGCCGAAGTACTGGATCGCTCCACACATACCATCGTGCAACAGGTGCAATCAATGAAAGATATGGTAGAGGCCTTCTCTGAATATGCGCGTGCGCCAAAACTGCAACCGCTACCGTTGGTACTGGAGGTTCTGATTGGTGAAGTGCTGGACTTGTATGCAGGAGAAAAGCAGACTATCAATTTGCAAGTGCATGCCGAAAAATCAATACCGATGGTAGAAGCCGATGTCGGTCGTATTCGTCAACTGCTGCATAACCTGATTCGTAATGCCATCGAGTCGTTATCAGATACACCACAGGGTCGGGTGGACATTTATTTGCAGGAAATGGAACACGCCTCGAGACATGTTGTGGAAATCAAGGTTGAAGATAATGGCCCAGGCATTCCATCCGACATGCTGGAAAACCTGTTTGAACCCTATGTCACTAGTAAACCAAAAGGCAGTGGCTTGGGCTTGGCCGTGGTCAAACGTATTGTCGAAGAACATGACGGTATGCTGTACGCAGAAAACCGAACGGAGGGTGGCGCACGCATCGTGATACGCTTACCGGCCTTAAAAATAAACGTGGAACCTGCCGCAGAAATACAACGAGTGCAGAATGGCGGATAAAATGAAACCTTGCACAACCCTAGAACCCTCGGTGAACCGCTTGTAGCGGTGTACTAGGGTGATGTTGAAATTAAAGGTAAGCTGAAAAATAATGAAACCTTATATTTTAGTCGTGGATGATGAACCGGACATCTGTACATCGGTAAAAGATATTCTGGAAGATGAAGGCTATACCGTGGCCGTTGCAGAAAATGGTGAGGCAGCACGACATCTGGTACGCCAGAAAATCCCCGACATGGTTTTGCTGGATATCTGGATGCCCGACATTGATGGCATTTCCCTGCTAAAAGAATTTTCCAATGATCTAGCCATGACAGCACCTGTGATTATGATGTCTGGCCACGGCAATGTGGAAACAGCGGTAGAAGCTACCCGTCTGGGCGCCAAAAATTTTATTGAAAAACCTCTGTCTCTGGCCAAGCTGTTACACACTGTCGAACATACCTTAGTGGAAGCAAAACAAAGCGCACCAAATCATCCACAACAACGGCCACTACGAGCAATAGCCCCGGTCGGTAAAACAATACAAACCCAACTGCTGCGTGAGCAATTAGAAAAATTGGCACATCATTCAGGAACCGTATTATTTTATGGCGAACCTGGCAGTGGAAAAACATTCAGTGCTGAATATATTCATGCCCGTTCTGCACAACAGCATGGCCCATTTATCAATGTGCATACCCAGCAATTTCACGATGGCCAGGGTGATGCATTGTTGTTTGGTAAAGAAGAAGGTGCCAACATTCAGCCCGGCTTTCTCGAACAAGCACAAGGTGGCACACTGTTTCTGGACGATGTTGCTGAACTGGATGCTGACATGCAAAATAGCCTGTTTGCTGTTTTGAGCACTGGCAAATGGGTGCGTATGAATGGCAGCCAGTCCCTGACTCTGGATGCACGCATTATCACTGCAACCCACTATGATCTGGAACAGGAAATTCGCGCTGGCCGTTTTCGTAAAGACTTGTATCATCTACTTAACGTTGTGCCGGTGCATGTACCTGCTCTGCGTGAGCATGTAGAAGATGTTACCGAGTTACTGGTGTATTACGTTAACCTGCTAGTAGATAAAGAAGCGCTGCCTTATCGTAATTTCACCGTGGCAGCACAAAATCGCTTGCGTCACTATGAATGGCCGGGCAATATCCGCGAGTTAGAGAGTTTGGTGCGCCGTTTACTGGTGCTGGGACTGGAAACCGATATTGAGCTAAGCGAGATTGAAACAGCACTGGATAGTGGCGCTGTCTCCTTCGGAGGCATGGACCCCGCAAATTTTGATTTGCCGCTGCGTCAAGCCCGTGAGCAATTTGAAAAAACTTACCTTGAATATCACTTGCAGCAAGCGGGAGGTAGTGTAGGTAAAGTCGCCAAGCTGGTGGGCATGGAACGAACAAACCTTTATCGTAAATTACGTACCCTGGGAATTGACACACGACGGATGGGGCGCTGAACAAGCATGTCACACTACCTGAGCAATGACTAAAGAAGGAAGGAAGCAATTAAAATAAGGCCTACTGTTGTGCCTGAAAAATCACCACGCACCAAAAATCAGCACTTTAGGCGAGAATGTGGAGAAAAGCTTGCCTATTGCAAATGAACAGCGCAGCCTAACGTTTTTTCAGGCGCAATTCACAAGATCAACAGTGCGGCCTTATTAATTGAAAACACTCTCCAAGGATTTATGAAAATAATAATATTAGGTGCGGGTCAGGTAGGCACCTCGGTGGCAGAAGTATTAGCCACTGAGGCAAGCGACATCACCGTGGTCGATATCGACGAAGCCAAACTCGAAGCCCTACGGGACCGTCTGGATATTGGCACCGTGGTAGGAGAAGCCGCTCACCCTGACGTGCTGGCACGCGCCGGTGCCATAGACGCTGACATGATTCTTGCTGTGACCAATAGCGATGAGATCAATATGGTTGCCTGTCAGGTAGCTTACACCCTGTTTCACACGCCTACCAAAATTGCTCGGGTACGTAATGTCGGTTATCTATCCCACCCCCAATTGTTCACACAGGAAGCGCTGCCGGTGGACGTGCTCATCAGCCCCGAGCAACTGGTCACCGACTATGTACAGCGACTGATTGAACATCCGGGTGCATTACAGGTACTGGATTTTGCCGCTGGCAAAGTCCAACTGGTGGCCGTACGCTCCTATTACGGGGGGCCATTGGTCGGCCAGGCGTTAAAAACCCTGCGTGAACATATGCCAGGTATAGAAACACGAGTGGCAGCCATTTATCGTCGCGGTCAGGCCATTGCACCCGACGGTGACACTGTAATTGAAGCAGATGATGAGGTCTTTTTCATCGCGGCAAAACGTCATATTCGTGTCGTAATGAAAGAACTGCGACGCCTGGATCGCCCTGTTAAACGAATCATACTCGCGGGTGGCGGTAACATCGGTACACGCCTTGCCAGGGCGCTGGAAAATAAATATCAGGTCAAACTGATCGACCACAATGCCGAACGTTCAAAGCGCATCTCTGTCGACCTGGAAAAAACCATCGTGCTGCATGGTGACGCCGCTGATGAAGAATTATTGATGGATGAAAACATCGAGCACACCGACGTATTCTGTGCAGTCACTAACGATGACGAAGCCAACATCCTTTCTGCAATGCTGGCCAAACGCCTCGGCGCACAAAAAGTCATGGCGTTAATTAATCGTGCGGCTTATGTTGATCTAGTGCAAAGCGGCATTATTGATATTGCCATCTCTCCGCAGCAGGCCACCATCGGCAGTTTGTTAACCCATGTACGCCGTGGCGACGTCACCGCCGTACATTCCCTGCGCCGAGGTGCAGCAGAAGCTATTGAGGCCGTGGCTCACGGTGATGAAAGATCATCCAAGGTCGTTGGGCGTGCCATTGAAGATATCAAACTGCCCGTGGGCACAAATATCGGTGCTATTGTACGAAATGACAAAGTTATCATTAGCCATCACGATACTGTGATCGAAGCAGATGACCATGTCATTTTATTTGTCGTAGACAAAGAACGCATTCCTGATGTAGAACGCCTGTTTCAGGTTGGAGTAACTTTTTTGTGAAGGTAGAGCAAAACAAAAAAGAAAAAATAGCCCTGCCTCCACCTGATGGCGGCTGTATTTTCAATCCCTTTTCTTTTTCCTTGTAACGCCAATGCAACGTTCTGTTATTCAACGTATCGTCGGACTATTGTTGATGGTATTCAGCTTCACTACCTTACCTCCCGCCGCAGTGGGTATGTGGTACGGAGATGGCGCAGTTTATCCTTTTCTTGGTGCATTTGTCACAACGCTCATCATCGGGTTAGTAACGTGGTTTCCAGTCCGTAAGGTGAAAATGGAAGTACGCTTGCGCGGCGGGTTTATTATTGTCGCCATGTTCTGGCTGGTGCTGGGCATGTCGGGTTCGTTGCCGTTTCTGTTGGCAGAAACCCCTCATATGTCATTGACGGACGCCGTCTTCGAATCCATTTCTGCACTGACCACCACCGGGGCAACTGTGATTACTGGCATTGATGATCTACCGCATGCCATCCTATTTTATCGACAACAGCTACAGTGGATGGGCGGCATGGGTATCATCGTGCTGGCCGTTGCCATTCTGCCCATGCTAGGTATCGGTGGCATGCAATTGTATCGTGCCGAAACGCCGGGACCAATGAAAGACAGCAAACTCACACCCCGTATCACCGAAACGGCCAAGGCACTGTGGTACATCTACCTGGGGTTAACGGTTGCCTGTGCTTTAGCCTATTGGCTGGCAGGTATGAGTGGTTTTGATGCCATTGCGCACAGCTTTTCCACTATCGCCATTGGCGGTTTCTCCACACACGATGCCAGCATCGGTTACTTTGACAGCATGCTCATCGAAATGGTTGCTGTGGTATTCATGCTACTCGCTGGCATCAATTTCGCATTACACTTTTTAGCTTGGCGCGGGACAAGTCTAAAACCTTATTTGTATGATCCGGAAGTGCGCACCTATTTTTTTGTATTATTGGTCAGTGCCATTATCACCAGTTTTTATCTCTATCAGACAAAGACCTTTGACACTGTAGGTAATGCGCTTCATCACGGAATCTTTCAAGCGATATCCATTGGCACTACCAGTGGATTTACCACTACAGACTATTACAACTGGCCGGGGTTTTTACCAGTGTTGTTATTGTTCACCAGCTTTATCGGTGGTTGTGCAGGCTCCACAGGTGGCGGGCTCAAAGTGGTCCGGTTTTTATTATTGGTCAAACAGGGGTTGCGGGAAATCTTTCGACTGATTCACCCCAATGCGCAGATCCCGGTTAAAATTGGCAACAAGGCATTACCCGAGCGAGTCATTAATGCGGTGTGGGGTTTTTTTGCGTTGTATATCGCATCATTCGCGGTAATGATGTTATTAATAATGATGACTGGGCTGGATCAAGTCACAGCTTTCTCCGCTGTCGCAGCCTCCATGAACAATCTTGGCCCTGGCCTAGGGGATGTGGGCGCGCACTACGGTGATATCAATTCCACTGCAAAATGGATTTTGTGTTTTGCCATGCTATTAGGGCGTTTGGAAATTTTCACTTTACTGGTGTTGTTGACACCGGCCTTCTGGCGTAAATAAATAAGGACGAATGCAGATTGTTTTGTCCGTAGTGTGCTGTTAACGCAAAGGCACGGAACACGCAGAGAAAAAATATTTTTTACGCGTTTTCTTTGCCCCTCTGCATACTCTGCGTTAGTGACATCACACCTCTTTAAAATGCCTTCTGCCTTCCTGATTTATTCCTGTGGGATACGATAAGCATCCATTTCCACTTCACGCAAAGCCTGCCCAAACATCACAATGCGCCCCTGATAGCGTTCGCTACCGTCACTGGTAAATTCAAAAAAATACAAGCGACATAACTGGATTTTGCCTTGTGCGTTACGCCGAAACCACTGCCGCTTCCGCTCTACGGTGGCATCGAGAAATTGCACGCCGGCTTGTTCACAGGCACGTAATCCAGCGTTGCAGGCAAACTCCTGGGTACGCACGCTGTCCCACCAATACCATATACCCAGCCCCAGAATGATCAACCATAGAATATCGCTCATTGTGGGTTAATGTCCTCTGATAGCCAGTATTTAATAATGTGGTGGCGGTGGTTCGTTAGCCAACTCGACAGCACTGCCTGCACTGTTGTCTTGCATCTGTTGTTGCAAGCGGGTGATATCACCCTGCAATTTACCAATCAGTATGTGTTGTGCCAATAACACATCGTTCATCTCTTCCAGTGCCGCCTCCTGATGTGTGAGACGAATTTCCAAATCAGTGATTCTGTTTTCCATTGTCGTGTTGTTCGTTCCAGTTGAGTCAATCGTATTTTCAGATTTCAGTTGCACCCAAATCTTAATCGTTTTAGGTATAGAATGGGCGATCTTTCGCTATTGGTCTCCAGTGGTCAAGTGAGATCACTCACTAACCTGTCAAGCAGGGCATACGAAAAAATGTCGGTAAAACACGAGCAAGAAAAATGGAATCACCGATATGCCGTCGCAGAGGCTAAATCTCAAGCAGCACAAGTTTTGCGGGAAAATCGTCATCTGTTACCCAAATCAGGTGATGCCCTGGATTTGGCTTGTGGCTTAGGTGCCAATGCGTTGTTGTTGGCACAGATGGGATTGACGGTGCAAGCCTGGGATTTCTCATCAGTAGCGATTGATACATTGCAATCACGCGCGACGGCAAAACATTTGAGCGTACAAGCTGCCGTGCGTGATGTGAATCAACAGCCACCAGCACCCGCATCGTTTGATGTGATTGTGGTCAGTTATTTTTTGCAACGAGCCTTGGCACCAGCATTATGTCGAGCATTACGACCAGATGGTTTGTTATTTTATCAGACGTTTGTAAAAGACAAGGTATTTCAGAAAGGTCCGACTAACCCCGATTTCTTATTGGCCAAAAATGAATTGCTGACGATGTTCGCACCACTATACTTACGGGTATATCACGAAGCTGGCACCTTGGGTGATATCACACAAGGTCTGCGGAATGAAGCCTTGTTTATCGGGCAAAAAATCGCAAAGTAATAAATTTCCGACGCTTTTATTGCGCTGTCTGGTTTTCGCCCTTGGTCGACTCCCAGTGCAAAATACCTTCCACGGCATCTTCAGTAAGCTGTGGAGTGATGTGAGTGATAAACGCGTAAACATAGTTGCGTAGGTGGCGACCGCGGTGCACGCATACACAACTGGTGCTAGGGCGGAACAGATGGCCAGCAGGCATCACTGCAAGGTTGCTGTCTTCGATATCATTCAGTGCTGTTTCGGCAATCAGGCCCACTCCTAACCCCAGCCGGACATATTTTTTAATAATGTCGGAATCCAGCGCAGTGAGTGCGATGTTGGTGAGCAAACCTTCGTCGGTAAAGGCCTGATTGATGGCAGCGCGCCCCGCCACTTCATGATCGTAGGTAATCAATGGGTATTTTGCCAGCGCGGACAGCGTTAATTCATGCTCCTGGCTCAGCGGATGCCCTGGAGGAGTGATAGCCGACAGGCTCCATTCCCGGTAGGGCAACATCACCAACTCCTTGGGCATGTTTTTGCTAGCTGTGGTCACAGCCACGTCGGCGGTACGACTGAGCAACATGTCATAAATTTGTTGGGTATCCCCTTGATGAATACGCAGCTTCACGTCGGGGTAAATCTCGGTGAATTTGGCAATCACCTTCGGTAAAGCGTGATAGGCCTGGGTATGAGTGGTAGCAATGGACAGCGTGCCCTTAGTATCATCGTTTACCTGCTGAGCTACCTGACGGATATTTTCAGCCTCGGTAAGAATACGCTCTGCCATGGTAATGATGCTTTGACCCGCCTGGGTGACGCCGGTAAGTCTTTTACCGTGACGCTCAAAAATTTGTGTATTTAATTCTTCTTCGAGCAGGCGAATTTGAGTGCTGATGCCAGACTGGGCAGTAAACAGACGTTCAGCCGCCGTGGTAACATTCAGTCCCCGCCTAGCAACCTCACAAATATACCGTAGTTGTTGCAGTTTCACCGCAAACACCCCTTATATTGGCATAAGATATAATTATACTTCATTATAATTTTTAAATATTTAAGATATAGCCTATCTTTTTACCATAAAAGTACACCATGAGCATCTAAATATTGATAAATATTTTCTAAATCATAAAACCTTAACTACAAAGTGATCTTTATCACATTTTAATGGTAACACTGTTCAGCATGAGCGGTAGTAGCCGTAAAGACCCATAACCCACGCATCACAAACAGACAGCTGAAGATTAGACGTAATACTTAACCGGATCGCAGGAGAGCTATAATGATTTTTGCACCTCGCCACACACAGAATGTAGCGCATCGTACACCAGGAGTTTTTTGTAAAACCGTTTTCGCTTTGTCATTAAGCGTTACCGCTTTTGGTGTGCAGGCCGATTTATATGAAGATGGCCTGATGGCTTATGCTGTGGGGAATTATGTCAAGGCGGGACAATATTTTATGGACGCTGCAGATGCGGGCAATGACGGGGCAGAACATATGCTAATGCGCCTGTTTGAGGAGAACAAACTTTATGCAAAGGATATACAGTCTAAAACCCTGGAGTGGACACGCAAAGCCGCAGAAAAAGGTGTCGCTCATGCACAACTCTCCTTAGGTAACGCAGAAAAACAGAAGAATGCTAAAGCGGCTGTCGAGTGGTACCGCAAGGCCGCAGAGCAGGGACACCCAGACGCTTACTATCAGTTAGGCACTGTATTTGCCAAAGGTATAAAGGGAGTAAGTTCTAACATACAGGAAAGTCAGCGCTTATATCAGATCGCAGCTTCTGAGTTTGATGTATATGCGCAAAAAGGCAATGCTGATGCTCAATACAAACTGGCAGGCATGTATCAGCAGGGAATGGGCATGAAAACTAACATGAGACTGGCCTTGAAATGGATGGAAAAATCAGCTCTGCAAGGCCATATGCTGGCACAGTTAAGTCTGGGGCGTATATATGCCGAAGGCATGAACGTGCCACGTAATATCCGTCTAGCGCGTTACTGGCTAAATTTGGCCGCAGCACAGGGAGAGCAGGCTGCTATTGTGGCGTTAGATGAACTTAAGACAAGTGAAGATACAAAGGTAGCCTTCGCCATGTAATGCAAACAATGTAAAACAGGCACGTAGCATCATTCACTACAATGTCAATAAATGACCTGAAGGATACTAACGCCTTCTTCACTGCACACGCCTACAAGGATGTAGGCGATAGAGCAACGGAGAAAACTTGCGGGGAACCGAACTCACAGAAACTAAATGAACAAATAACAGCGTGCCACAACCATTATTTATGGTTGTGGCTTTTTATTGGATATACCTGCAGCGTTTGAGATTTAGACTTTTAGTGTGCGTTATTTCATGGCAAGGTGAAATGACAACTAGGCCGGGGATGGCCGTCGGTAGAACACCAACAATAGGTGCTTTAGGCGACGCAGGAGCCGTTGTCGAGTAATAGCCGGACTATTGAGAGGAATTTCAACGCTGCCATGAAATGAAGAGGGCGTGCAATAAAACCTAAATCTCAAACGCTACTGGTATATGTGAAACCAAAACAATTTCTATTCAGCTGCCCATGAGCAATGCGCGTGTACCGCTAATTTGCTCCTGCACATCGGCAATCGTGGGTGCAATAATGTCCTGATCCAGCCCGGTCAGTTCCCAGGCGATATCGTGGATACATGGCGCATTATCCAATTCATGAGTATTCAGCTCAACCAGGGCAGCAATACTGTTGGCAATATGTACAATAGCGGTTTCCACATGATTTTGTTTGGCTTGTGCCGGATTATGATGACAGGCAATGCACTCTTGCAGACTGGAGGGCAATGACCAGCTACGTGCCAGTTCGCTGCCTACTTCCGCGTGGTCAAAACCAATAATTTCTCGCTCGACTTCCTGGGGCTCCAATTCATCTGAAGAATCAAGGCAGGCTTCAAGCGTTTGGCGCGAAAGATCCGGCAAGGTACGGTATAGCACCAATTGACCAATATCATGTAACAGGCCCGCAACAAACACTGCCTCACGTTGATGTTTGAGGCATTTCAGGGCAAGGGTGCGTGCGCACAAGGCGCAGAGAATACTGTGCTCCCAAAAGCTTTCCATGGAAACCAGTTCGTTGGGAATACCATCAAAGGACTTGCAAGCAGATGTAGCCAAGGCAAGATTACGCACTTGCTGAGTGCCTAGCACGGTAACGGCACGCGACACAGTATCGATTTGTGTGGACAGCCCATACAGTGGACTGTTCGCAACTCGTAACAGACGGGCGGTAAGAGCAACGTCCTGGGTGATAACGTGAGCAATGTCAGCCGCACTGCTGCTAGGATCCTCCACCAGTTCGTTGAGCCTCACATAAGCCGCCGGCAGTGAAATCAACTGTTCAACATTACTCAGTAAATCCCGAATCTTTTCATTCATGGTCAGTACTAGTCACCTGATTGTTTGTATACCCGTAGCGGTTGAGATTTAAGCTTTTATTGCGCGCCATATTCATTTCATGGCACCAACAGTAGGCGCTTTAGGCGAGGCGAAATGACGAGTAATAGCCGGACTATTGCGAGGAATTTCAACGCAGCCATGCAATGCAGAGGGCGCGTAATAAAAGCCTAAATCTCAACCGTTACAAGTATATACTATAGGACATTATTTACTGCTGTCTTCTGTGGCACCTGGGAAGTCTGTCGCATACTTCTGAATCCATTCCACCGCGGCCTGCTCTCCACTGAGCTGGCGTCCATCTTTGTCGAAAACTTCTTGTTTATATTGTTCGATATGGCAAATTTGCTCAACCATGCGCACTCGAAAAGAGTCATTTTCATCAAGAAACTGGATGCCAATTTCAAAAGTATTTTGCATAGGATATTATTTACTGTTGTCTTCTGTGGTACTTGGGAAGTCTGTCGCATACTTCTGAATCCATTCCACTGCGGCCTGCTCTCCGCTGAGTTGGCGCCCATCTTTGTCGAAAACTTCTTGTTTATATTGTTCGATGTGGCAAATTTGCTCAACCATGCGCACCCGAAAAGAGTCATTTTCATCAAGAAACTGGATGCCAATTTCAAAAGTATTTTGCAAAGGATGGCACCAGGTCACTTTACCAATGGCCTGAAATACGGGTGACACCAGCGGAATCTGGATACGGATAGTAGTGCCTGGCTTCAGCGTTACCGAAGAATGAAAGGCAAGCCCACCCTGACTGACGTTTTTAAGATAATCGCCACCTTCAGTAACCAACTCTTCCAGTTGAAAATCTACAGGAACATTTGAAGGGTGTCGGATAAAGCTACGCATGATTTGCTTTGCTCTCGAGTTTTCCAAAAAACGCGCCAGTCATACTAAAAACAATGAGGATTCAGGTAAATAGCGCCGTCCTAAGTGGAAAATAGCTGGGTACCTGTTTGTATTCAAGGTAATACTACACAACTAGCGTATTTGTTTGTTGGTAATATGCCCGTAACGTTTGAGACTCGGTTTTATTGCACACCAGTGGTGCTAATACAATGCCAAACGGGATAGAATTTACCGATGTACCTATTGATATGTTTCAAAAATTCTCGGCACGCCTATTTGCCCAGTGTGCTGCTAGCACTGTTAGTAGTGGACAGTATATTTTCCAGTGTTCAGGCTGAAGAATCACAGGCTGTGGTACTTATGTATCACCATTTTGGTGCAGATAAATATCCCTCAACCAATATTCGGCTTGCACAATTCGATGCTCATCTGGACTATTTAGCGCAAGCGGAATATCAAGTCTGGCCGCTGGCAAAAGTGGTGGATTATGCGCGCAGGCAAAAGCCTTTTCCCGACCGTGTGGTAGCCATTACCATTGATGATGCCTACCGCTCGGTATTTGACGAAGCCTATCCACGGCTACGTGAACGTGGCTGGCCGTTCACCGTTTTTGTCGCCACCGACGGTGTTGATCAACATTTCCAAGCCTACATGAACTGGCAACAGATGCGTGAAATGCAACAATATGGCGCGAGTTTTGAGAATCATTCAGCAACACACGATTATCTGATTCGACGTCAAACAAATGAAACAACCGATCAATGGCGCAAACGCATTCAGGATGACATCGATCGCGCCCAGCGGCGCATCAAAAAAGAACTGGGCAGGGCGCCTACTCTTTTTGCTTATCCCTATGGTGAATATAATGAGGCATTGGCGAAGTTGGTAAGCAAGATGGGGCTGGTGGCCTTCGGTCAGCAATCCGGGCCGATAGGTTTTAGTGCAGATTTACGTGCCTTGCCGCGTTTTCCCATGGCGGAGCGCTTTGCAGCCTTATCCGAATTCAAACAAAAACTGCAAAGTCTTGCCTTTCCCATTACGGCAATACGACCATGGGAGCCGGTAGTTACAGCAAATGAAGCTCCACGAATGGAGATTGAATTAGCAAAAAGCGATGCACGACTGGATCAGTTATCGTGTTTTGTATCAGGTCAGGGTGCAGTGGCAATTGAATGGCTGGATCGAAAGGCACGGCATTTTTCGGTGCAGGCACCGGTTGCTTTACCGCATGGTCGCAGTCGTTACAACTGTACCGCACCGTCGTCCCGGTCGGGGCGCTATTTCTGGTTTAGCCATCTATGGATTGTGCCCTGATCAGAAAACAACAGGCTATTCAGCTTCATCAAAACGACGCGCGATAAGCTCTTCCAGTGCATCCAGTGCTTTTGTTTCATCGGCACCATCAGCAATCAATTCCAGCTCTGTGCCTTTGGCTGCGGCCAGCATCATTACCCCGAGAATACTTTTGCCATTAACTTCGGTGGTATTTTTAACCAATTTGATATCGCTGCCAAATTGGCTAGTGAGCGCGACCAGTTTGGCAGCAGCGCGTGCATGCAGACCCAGTTTGTTGATAATGGTGACAAGGCGGCGAGTCATATTTGGAGAACCCCTGATTTACGTTAAACTACTGCGGTCAGGCAATAGCATGACGCCCTGACGCCCGCCATCCACAGCGCGTTCGGCCATTTCAGTCAGTGACAATTCTGGGTAGTTGAGCACCCGAATCAGCATGGACAGGTTGAGGCCAGCGACTACCATCACATCACTGAAACGGGTAAGTCGACAGGCAATATTTGACGGCGTTGCACCACAAAGATCAGTGAGGATTAACACACCGTCACCGCTGTTTAATTCATCAACCATTTTTTCAGCACGGATGGCCAGTGCATCCGGGTCATCACTCAGTCGCACACCCAACACACGGGTTGCCAGTGGACAAACACTGAGTGTTTGAACACTGATATCCAGCATAACATGACCAAGAGGCTCATGACTCACCAATAGTACGCCGATGGTCATGGCAGATTCTCAATCAGGATAAATCACGATGACGAATGATAACGTTATCGTATTGTTGTTGAAAGTATTGACCAAGACGTTCGGTTAAATATACCGAGCGGTGTTGACCACCTGTGCAGCCGATGGCAACCGTCAGGTAACTGCGATTGTCTGCTTCAAAACAGGGAATCCAGTTAATCATCATGTTTTGTATCTGTACAAAAAAATCTTCCACCAGCTCCTGACCTTCAAGAAAATCTGCGACAGGTTGATCCTGGCCGGTCAGTGCGCGCAACTTGTTTTCCCAATGCGGGTTAGGCAAGCAACGTGCGTCGAAAACAAAGTCTGCATCCACCGCCATGCCATGTTTAAAACCAAATGATTCAAACAAAATTGACAGGCCCGCTTGCTGTTTTCCCCGTATACGCTCACGAATCAGGTCTCGAAGCTGATGCACATTACTTCGAGTAGTATCAGTAAACAAATCAGCACGATCAACGATGGGTTGCAGCAAACGTCGTTCATAATGTATAGCTTCCTGCAAAGGAACTTCTTCACCGCTCAAAGGATGTTTGCGGCGGGTCTCGCTAAAACGTTTAAGTAACACTTCGTCATCAGCATCGAGGAAAATCACTTCGCACTCGACACCCGCATCTTTTAATGTGTCGAGAATTTCCGGGAAACGACTGAGGTCCATCGGTGGGTTGCGGGCATCAATACCCACAGCAGCCAGGTCACCCAGTTGTCCGGGAAAAGCATTCATTTTTACCGCAAAGTCTGGCAATAGGCCCACTGGCAGATTGTCGATGCAATAATAGCTTTGGTCTTCCAGTACATGCAGCGCTGTGGATTTACCGGAGCCTGAGACGCCGCTGATAACAACAAGTTTCATAATATGTGATGCACTTTGTTAGGGCTTAAATTAATTGTCTGTCGATTAAGATGAAATCGTTTGCGCCTGAATCAGTTCACGCTGCCGCTGGCTGAAGGCTTCGGCGGCATTGTATCCTTTACGCAATAAAATGTGATCTCGCACCGCAGCTTCCACCAGCACTGCAAGGTTGCGCCCGGAGGCGACCGGCAAAGTAGCTTCAGGAATTTCAACATCCAGAATCGTACGTTTGCGATAACTGCCTTTCAGACGATCTACCTGCTGCAAGTCTTCTGCAGCCAATCGTTGTAGATGTACAACCAAACGCAGGTCTTTGCTGAATTTGATAGCACTGTCGCCGTACATCGCACGGATATTCAAGATACCCAAACCACGCACCTCAATAAAATCCCGCAACACTTCAGGACAGCAACCACGCACAGTATCTGGCCCTACCCGTGAAAACTCAGGGGCATCATCCGCGATCAATCGATGATTGCGAGATATCAACTCCAGCGCCAGTTCGCTTTTACCCACACTACTCTCACCGGTAAGCAACACACCCATGCCATGTACTTCCAGCAACACGCCATGCACTACCGTTTTTTCTGCCAGTTCATTATCGAGATAATGGCGCAGACTGTTCATCAGTTTTACGCTACCCAGATTGGACTGCAATAACGGAGTTTGCGTTTTTTCACAAAAACCTCGTAATTCATCTGGGACAGCTTGTTGTTCCGCAACCACTACCGCTGCCGGTTCACCCACGCACAATTGTTCAAATAACTGTCGGCACGACGCATCATCAAGCTTGTTGAGATAATCAAGCTCTATCGGTCCCAACAGTTGCAAGCGATTAGGGTGAATAATGTTGAGGTAACCAATCAGCGAATGACCTGAGGTATCAGTACTATGCCTCACAGTTCGTTGCGCACCACTATGCCCCGCAACCCATTGTAACCCTAGTCGCTGTTGGTAACGCTGAAATAAAAAATTTACGGTAACAATGTCATCCATAGGCTGGGGTACAAATTAGTGGCTGCGATCCCATTCAATCAGAAAATCATAAAGCGACTGACTATTCGTCGCTGTCCGTAATTTTTCGCGCAATTCGCTATCACTGAACATTTCCGCTAAACGCGCCAATAATTGCAAATGCTCTTCAGTGGAGTCTTCCGGCACCAGCAATGCAAACATGAGATTAACCGATTGACGATCAAAGGCATCACAATCAATACCATCAACCAACTGTACAAATGCACCAATAGTCTCTGTGTTATTTTTGAGGCGGCCATGCGGTATGGCAACACCATGGTCAACAGCCGTAGTACCCAAACGCTCACGGGCAATCAAACTGTTAAAGATATCGTGTGCATTCAGCGTATCCGGTGAGCGCGTCACAAAAAGCTCACTGAGCGTTTCCAACGCGCGCTTTTTACTGGCGACCGGCACCTGCGTAGCAATACGTTCGGGAGTGATAATGTCAGAAAATTGCATGATGATGTCGGGATGGCAAATGAAAATAAGGTTAAAAGTTAACAGGTTTATGCTTCAAAATTATACGTGGGAGTTTTGTTCCCACGTACAATGTTATTTTGGGGCAAGCGCCTGGATTATTCTTGCGAAACCTCTTCCTGTAATGAGGCTTGTAGCGCAGAACTGGTACCACGATGGTGATCAGAACGTTTTTCTTTGTGTTTTTTCACCTGGCGATCAAGTTTGTCGATTAATGCATCAATAGCCGTGTACATATTTTCATCTTCGGCTGCTGCAAAAAGAGTGGCGCCATTAATGTGGATTGTAGCCTCAGCTTTTTGGCGCTGCTTTTCCACACTGAGAATAGCATGAACGTTGGTCACCGTATCGATATGTCGCTCCAGTTTGGCCAGCTTGGTGGTGACATAGTCACGAAGCGAATCGGTAATTTCAAGATGTTGACCGGTAACATTAACTTGCATAATTAACTCCTTTAGTTATATCCAATGTCTATTCAGCTGCTATTTTTTGTTAGCTAGGCTTAGACAAGCCGCTTGCGTTCATTGGATGGTGCGATGGACATTGCCTCACGATATTTCGCTACCGTGCGACGCGCCACATTGATACCCTGATCGCCCAGCAAACCTGCCAATTTATTATCACTCAATGGCTTGCCAGGTTTTTCAGCAGCAATCAGTTTTTTCAAAATTGCACGAATGGCGGTGGCCGAACATTCACCACCCGTCGTCGTTCCCACATGACTTGAAAAGAAGAATTTCAATTCAAATATGCCTCGTGGAGTGTGCATGTATTTTTTGGTGGTGACCCGGGAAATCGTTGACTCATGCATTTCAACAATTTCCGCAATATCGTGCATCACCATAGGCTTCATAGCTTCTTCACCATGATCAAAAAAACCGCGCTGACGATCAACAATTGTTGTCGCTACTTTTAATAACGTTTCGTTACGACTGCAGAGGCTTTTAATAAACCAGCGTGCTTCCTGTAAGTTATTTTTCAAAAAGGTGGCGTCTTTGCTGTTATTGCGCTGCGCCATTTTTGCGTAAAGGCTGTTGATGCCGATTTTCGGTGTAATATCCGGGTTCAGCTCTACACGCCACTGACCTTTTATTTTTTTCACAAAGACATCAGGAATAATGTATTCAGGCTGACTCTCTGTGATGTGTCCGCCGGGTCGCGGATTAAGACTTTGTACCAGCTGAATGACATGCTGCATTTGTACTTCAACCAATTTCATACGACGCATAATCAATGGATATTCACGTTTGGCCAGAGCATCAAAATGCTCTTTGAGTAGCACTTTTGCTTCGGCCAGCCAGGGTGTTTCCTCATCGTAATACTTAAGTTGATTCAACATACATTCGCGCAGATCACGGGCAGCAATACCCGGTGGGTCAAAGTCCTGCACGCGGAGTAATACTGCCTCTACTTCATCCAGTTCTATGTCGTTGCCTTCGGACAGGGTTTGGTGCAACTCTTCCAGCGATGCGCTGAGATAACCGTCGTCGTCGATGGCATCAATAATAGTTGTGGCAATGACTTGGTCGGTTTCACTGCAAGAGGAAAGATTAAGCTGCCATAACAAATGGTCCTGCAGGCTTTCGCTACTGCTATCCGCCTGTTCATAACCTGAGTTCTCTCCGTCATTGTTCCGTGAAGCCGAGCTATAGGAATCGACGTAAGTATCCGTGTAAGAGTCTTCCCATTCACTGTCAGTCGGCAGATCGTTGGGAATTTCCTGCTCTTGTTTATCCACAGCGCGTTCGGCTACATCAATGTTTTCGTTATCTTCTTTAGCGGTCTCAGCACGATTTTCGCTACCATTGTTGTCAGTGGTGGCGTTCGTTTCACCACCACTCTGCTCACCTCTGTCGTTTTCACGATGTCCCGCATTGGATTCGGCGGCGGCCTCCTCCGTAATCTCCAGCATCGGATTGGACTCAAGCGCCTCCTGAATCTCCGTTTGCAGTTCCAGAGTGGAAAGCTGTAACAAGCGGATAGCCTGCTGCAGTTGCGGAGTCATGGTCAGATGCTGACCCAGTTTAAGCTGTAAAGTTTGCTTCATTGATATGCTAGTCGGGCCTTGGTCAAAACCATTCCTCCCAAAGGAAAACGATCTTTTTGCCTGTTGTTTATTGTCAGTCTACTCCAAACTCCGGGATGTTGAAGGCTTGGCAGACATTTATTTTTTATGTGTTTATAGACATTGTTATATGTCAAAGCTTGAAATCCTGTCCCAAGTAAACGTCCTTGACGTGAGAATCTTTAAGTACATCTTCCGGAGCACCTTGGGCGATCACTTCACCGGCATTCATGATATAGGCACGGTGGCAAATCCCGAGAGTTTCTCTCACATTGTGATCGGTAATCAACACACCGATGTTACGTTCAGTTAAGTGATTGATTATACGCTGAATATCTAGCACGGAAATAGGGTCAACACCCGCAAACGGTTCGTCCAGCAAGATAAATTCAGGCTCAGTAGCCAGTGCGCGAGCAATTTCTACCCGGCGACGCTCCCCTCCCGATAGACTCATACCCAACGAATCACGAATGTGGCCAATGTGCAATTCACCCAGTAATTCGTCCAGTTTGCATTGTTGTTGCTGCCGCGTCAGGTCGGCGCGGGTCTGTAATATGGCCAATAAATTATCTGCAACACTAAGTTTGCGAAACACCGAGGCTTCCTGTGGCAGGTAACCGATACCCAAACGGGCCCGTGCATGCAACGGATAATGAGTAACATCATGATCATTGAGTTGAATCTGGCCATGATCACAAGCCACCAGGCCAACAATCATATAAAAGCAAGTGGTCTTACCGGCGCCATTAGGGCCCAGCAACCCCACCACTTCACCACTACCCACGGTTACAGAGACTTTTTTCACCACCTGCCGCGATTGGTATTGCTTGGCAAGGTCAATGGCGACCAGGTTACTCATGGCCGAGATCGGTTTCTTTGGCGCGTGGTTGCAAGGTAACAGTGACTCGCTGCTGCTCACCCGCCTTATTGATATCACCGCCCGCATTGGCCACTACACGTTCGTCATTAGGGTTATATTGAATGCGATTACCGCTAAAACGATTTCCCTCCTGCCAGAACTGTGCTTCGCCTAGCAGTATCACCTGTTTGTTGTTCGCGCTGTATTCCATACTTTGGCTGGTGCCTTTCACCATTTTTCCATCTGCCTGTTTTTGCTGGTAATGCGCAGGCTGACCCTGTGCAGTAATACGCTGTAATTCTCCCTCTTTGCTGTACACCACCACCGTATCGGCACGCATCTCAATACCCCCCTGGCGCACCACCACATGGCCGGTATAAGTCATTACTCCCAGAATTTCATCAATCTCCGCCCGGTCAGCCTCAATATGAACAGGTTGTTGGCTATCATCGCTACTGGCTAACACCAGCGCGCTGAACAAACAGCTCAACAACAAGGGAAGGAGAAGTTTAAGGCGCATAAATCCCTCGTACCTGTGACAACAATTGCACCTGCTCCTCGCGGAAGTACACTTGCAAACCGACTGTTCTCAAGGTGCTTTCATTTTGAACAATGTCGGCCGCTTGATCCGTTTCGGCATAATCATCCGCGGGTCGCACTCGCACATCACGGGTACGAATCTGTAAATTGGCCGGTGCCATCAGATCAGGGTGGCGCTGGATGGTCACCGCGCCATCCAGGAAAACCTGCTCACTACCATTTTCCGCACGTCCGGCTTCCGCCACAGCGATCCACAGCCGACCATCGGGCTGGAAAACAGTAAATTGTGGTTGCGTAAATTCGCTGCGATTATCATCCGCATGATGTTCCATATGCGTAGCCTGGAGTTGATATTGTGGCCGCCCCTGTTCGTCCAATACTTGTGTGGTGAAATTTTCCATGAACGAATCTGGCACACCTTGAGTTTGTGGTGTCACCACCAACCCTTTATCTGGCTGCTCTTGAAACAGCCACACACTGAACCCGGCGACAAACATCAGTACCAAGGGGATAAAGGGTTTCCACAAACGCTGAAACAACATTCAATATTTGACCCGGCAAACAACTTACTGCAAATAATGCTGCATGGTGGCGTCCAGCGTTCCCTGCGCCTCCATAATCAGCTCGCAGAGATCACGCGCCGCACCTTGCCCGCCATCATGGGGCGCCTGCCAATGAGCATGTTTACTCACTAACGCATGGGCATCTTTGGTGGCCACAGCCAGCCCCACACGCCGCATAATGGGCAGATCTACCACATCGTCACCCATGTACGCCACCTGCTCCGCCTTGAGCCCCAGCTTGGCAACAAGTTCCTCGAAGGCGGGCAGCTTTTCCAGCTTACCCTGATAAACATGCTCGATGCCAAGATTAGCCATGCGGTATTCCACCACCTTTGACGTACGGCCAGTAATGATAGCGACTTCCACGCCACTGCTTTGCAGCATTTTCATGCCGTGACCATCGCGGGAATGAAAAGCTTTGTATTCCTGGCCATCATCACCGAAGATCAAGCGACCATCAGTAAGCACGCCGTCTACGTCAAAGATCAGTAGTTTGATTTGAGCCGCACGAGCCAGAATATTTTTCATTATCAAACCACCCCTGCACGTAACAGATCATGCATATTCAATGCGCCAACGGGGCGCTGTTGTTTGTCCACCACCATCAACGAATTAATTTTGTGTTTCTCCATCAAGCTAAGTGTTTCCACTGCCAGCTGCCGAGGCTGCACCGTTTTGCAATGACATGTCATCACCTCGGCAATACCGGTTTGATGCACATTAACCTCGCCATGATCCAGTACTCGACGTAAGTCACCATCAGTAAAAATACCTGCCAGTTTGCCGTCACTATTAACAATGCCGGTCATACCCAGGCCTTTTTGCGTCATTTCCAGCAACGCTTCACTAAGGCTGGCAGTATCATCCACGCAGGGAATTTTATCGTCGCCATGCATAATATCTTCCACATGCAGCAATAGACGCCGCCCCAGTGAGCCACCAGGATGAGACAGCGCAAAATCATCCGCAGTGAATCCTCGTTGTTCCAACAACGACACCGCCAGTGCATCTCCCATCACCAGCGCCGCTGTGGTGCTGGAGGTGGGGGCCAATCCCAAAGGGCACGCTTCTTTTTCCACACTAACATCAATATGGGCATCAGCGGCATCAGCCAGGGTGGAATCGACCTTGCCGGTGAGCGCAATGAGCGGCACTCCCAAGCGTTTGATGAGAGGTAGAATGGTGAGAATTTCGGTGGTTTCACCAGAGTTGGACAGTGCCAACACCACATCATTGCCAGTGATCATACCCATATCACCGTGACTGGCTTCACCAGGGTGCACAAAAAAAGCAGGGCTGCCGGTACTGGCCAGAGTGGCGGCAATTTTTTCGCCGATATGGCCTGACTTACCCATGCCCAGCACCACAATACGGCCTTCGCAGTCGTACATAAAGCGGCAAGCGTGCAAAAAATCCAGGCCAATGCGGTCAGCCAGATCGGCTACGGCTTTGGCCTCAATATCGATGACCGCACGGGCCATTTGTTCAAGTTTAGCGGGACTCATAATTTTTTGGTTATTATGCCCTGAATTTATCAGCTTAGGCCCGTCATGCCCAGCCACGTCATGTAACCGACAAAGCAGGCCAGTAACAAGCCACCTTCGACGCGGTTAATACGACCCGGTCCCCTGAAACCATAGGCCATCAGGAACAATACGAGAGTCAATCCCACCACGACGGGAAAATCACGTTGCAGCACGGCTGGTTCCAGTACACTAGGCGCGATCAGCCCCGGCAAAGCCAGTACCGCCAACAAATTGAACATATTAGAGCCGATGATATTACCCACAGCCATATCATCTTCCCCCTTGAGTGCGCTCATCACTGAGGCAGCCAGTTCTGGCAGGCTGGTACCGATGGCAATAATGGTCAGACCAATCACTAAATCACTAATACCCAGATCACGGGCAATATCCACCGCACCCCACACCAGCAGCTTGGAACTCAGCACCAACGCCACCAGACCCAGCACAGCCCAGAATATAGCCTGTCCGGTACTCAGACTGGAGGGAATCTCTCTTTCAAATTCGCTGGCCAATGGGTCTGCTACCGGGGCCATTATTTGAGAATCAGAGGACACAGCTTGCGAACGCTTACCCAGCCAGATCATCCAGAAAATCAACAAGGCCGTGGAACCCAGCAGGATAGCGCCATCGAGCACACCCAACTCGCCATCAAGCATCAAGGCACCTGCCAGCAACGTTACAGCAAACAACACAGGAAATTCGCGACGCAAAATACCAGAGTCCACCGTTAGCGGCATGATCAACGCTGTTGCCCCCAGAACCAAGGCAATATTGGCGATATTGGAACCCAGTGCATTACCGATCCCTATCCCAGGATTGCCGCTGCTGGCAGCCATGCCAGCAACCAGCATCTCGGGTGCCGAGGTGCCAAAACCCATAATGGTCATACCGATAATCAGCGATGACACCCCCAGATTACGCGCCAACCCTGCCGCACCATACACAAAACGTTCAGCACTCCACACCAAAAGTATCAAGCCACCCAGCACGGCCAACCACGACATCCACATCTATTAAAAACCTCCACTTACGGCACTGACAAGGGGCTCCGCTGCCCCTTCCGTAAACCAGTAATGCAACACCAGCCCGGTAAAGATCACCGCACCGAACCAATGATTATTGAGAAATGCCTTGAAACAATCCTCGGGATTGCGATCACGAATCAGCCACTGCTGATACACACCCAACCCCGTTGCCACCAACAAACCCAGAAAATAAAATATGCCTAATTCCAGCTTGTTACCGACAATCCACATGGTGAACAGAAACATCACCTGAATACTGCCAATAATAATACGGTCGGCATCGCCAAATAAAATCGCCGTGGATTTAACACCGATTTTCAAATCATCCTCAATATCTACCATCGCATACATGCTATCGTAAGCCGTGGCCCACAACACCGTGGCAATAAGCAGCAACCACGCTACCAACGGCACCTCACCCGTCTGCGCTGCAAATGCCATAGGGACCGCCCAACCAAAAGCCAGCCCCAAAAACACTTGCGGTAAATACGTGTGTCGCTTCATAAAAGGATAAATCGCCACCAGCACTGCACCGACCAGCGACAGAGCAACGGTGAACCAATTCGTCATCAGTACCAACATAAAAGCAATCAGGCACAATGTCACAAATAATATCAGCGCTTCACGAGGCTCCACCTTGCCCGCCGCAATAGGTCGGCTTCTGGTACGCGCAACACGCGGGTCAAAATCACGATCAGCATAGTCATTGATCACACAGCCAGCCGCGCGCAGCATCACCACACCCAGCACAAACACCAGTGTCACTCCCGTATCCGGACTGCCTTCTCCCGCAATCCACAACGCCCACACTGTTGGCCATAACAGCAGATAGGTGCCGATGGGCCGATGCAAACGCATCAGCAGCGCATACTGATAGCTGCGATCCTTAATACGCTCCCAGCTCAGGCCTGATATTGTTGTTGGTATATTCATGGACGGATACTGTAGCCGACTAACGGTGGTGTGGGCAGATAGCCGGGAGAAAAATTTCACTCACCAGCAATGGATGATGGTTAAGAAAAAAGGCCGAACGCCGACCCCAGATATTCGTCGGCAGCGGCGACAAACCCGCTGTGGCGCGCATAAACAACGGCTGTTCCGATGACAGTCGCGCAACCTCAATGCCGCTACGCACCATAGAGCGATCTGCAAACAACACCGCACCTAATGGTTTTTTACCCAGCCGTGACAGGCGGCGGCGTGACCCACTCAAGGTGCGCACCGGAATCACCGTGCGCGCAAATACCCATGGTTGATCGTCACACAACAAACGCACCTCACGCACAAAACAGCGCTCATGCGGCAACACGCCCAGTGCCTGCGCCTCATTCAACATCGGTCGTTGCCAGTATTGCTCAGTTGGCTCGACACGAAACCTGCCTCGGCACATCTGCTGCAGACGGCGAGTTAACGAAGCTGTATCCAGCAACCAATCCAATAATTCGGCCGATGCAGCGTGACGGGCAACAGGCGACTGCAATTGCCAGCGGGGTTCGAACCGGTGTTTACCTAAGAATGGATTAGTCACGAGGATATTACTGATGTATCAGGCTTAAATGAGAGCGGATTGTACCGTAAGTTGCAGGCGAGGTCGTTCGGGGATTTTTATTTCCAGCATTCGGTACAGGACAGAACCCAGAAAGTGTCAGGCTGTTGAATACCTAAGTGGCCACTGATTTTGTTGGGAGGGGGCCTTTAGTGCTTAATTCAAATTAATACTGAGCTTTGGTTACCGGCAGGCAACATTGGTTTTTGGTATCAGCGAATCACTGATTTCATCCGCCCAGCGGATCGATGCCAGATAGGCTGTACGCAAAGTACCACTGTCATATTGTGTTGCGCTGAAGTCGCCCCATTGGCCGCGCTCATAACTCAATACCAGCGACAATATCTGTCCCAAATCGCCAGTTTTGTTCAACAAGGCATGATGCAATGCATCAGACAACGGCAAGGCATCGAGAATATCAACCAATGATTTGTCAATAAAGGCATCCAACGCAGAGAACAAGCCCACAGTGAAAGCATTTTCTGCAGATACCGAAGTGTTGACGGACAATTCTTCGCACATGCGTGCACGAATTAACGCGGTGAGAATCAATTCGTAAGGTTTGTCATCAACACTGGACATGGCCAGAATCGCCACCCAGCTTTTAATGGTATTAAGGCCCAGCAAGCTGATGGCCTGCTGTATGGACTCGACTTTTTTTCCGACACTAAAATGCGCGGAATTAATGTAGCGCAGAATCCGGTATGACAAAGAAACATCTTGCACCACCAATGCCTGTAGCTCACTGAAATCCAGTTCGGGATTCTGCAATTTAGTCAGCAATTGCATAATAGCCATGCGGCTTGTCAGTGTACGGGTACCTTTGACGATTTTCGGTTTGCAAAAAAAATAACCTTGAAAATAATCAAAACCCAATGCTTTGCAATATTCGTATTCTTCCGGGGTTTCAACTTTCTCTGCCAGTAAACGTATACCCGTTGAACGAAGTTTTTTTACTTGTTCAGTCAATGCGCTTCCTGACAAGGTGAACAGATCAAATTTGATAATGTCTGCCAATTCCACCAATGCTCGTTTACTGCCGTCACAAATAAAATCATCCAGGGCAATGACATGACCGGCGGCCTTCAGTTTTTTCAGACCGGCAATCACGGCTTCCGTAGGCTCGATGTCTTCTAATACTTCCAGCACTAGGTTGTCCTGTACCAACGATGGCGGTAAACCTTCCACAATGTAGCGTTCAGTAAGATTGATAAAGGCCAACGATTGTCCTACGAGGTCAGGCAGACCGACCTCCATCAGCGCATTGATCAATACCTGGGAAGTGGCATCATCGCCATCGACCACGTCAGCGTAATTATTTTCGCTGGAACGATACAGTAGCTCGTAGGCATACACGTATAACTTGCGATCATAGATGGGTTGGCGGGCAATGAAAAAATCTGACATGGCGGCAATCCTTGCGGGTAGTCACTGGCACGAGCTAAATGCCTGTTTAGTATAGGCCATATCGGCAAACGGCAAGGGGGCTTGAGGTTAGTGTAAATGGCTTAGGGGCATCATTGTATCCCTCAAGAAACCCTACAAGATCAAACTTGAATGCCCTCTTCATTCCACGGCTGCGTTGAAATTCCTCGCAATAGCCCGGCAATTACTCGACAACGGCTCCTGCGTCGCCTCAGGGCGCCTACTTTTGGTGGTGTTCTACCTACGGCCATCCCTGGCCTAGTCGTTATTTAGTATCGCCATGAAATGAAGATGACGCACACTAAAAGCTTAAATTTCAAACGCCACGAGCATGGAACAAACCAAAAGCAATCTGAGCAATTACTGCACACCTTAAAAATCAGGTTGAGTAATTTCGCCTAGCTTAAAATTTACTGTGGTTTTTTCCTGGCAGGTTTTTTCGGTTTTTTATCTTTAGTTTTTAATTTGCTACGTTTTTCTGCTTTTTTATCTACAGTTACAGGTTTCCCATCAGCGCCTGCCCGGGAAATTTTTAACGCCTGCCCCGCGACCCGGACTTTAATCAAATCCTGGAATACTTCTTTGGGCATGCCTTCCGGCAGATCCACGTAGCTGAAATCATCATGGATTTTAATGTGGCCGATGTGCTTGCCATCAAGCCCGGCTTCATTGGCAATGGCGCCAACGATATTGCCCGGTTGCACGTCGTGGCTGTGGCCAACCTCAATGCGGAAACGTTCCATGCCCTCAGTGGGCGGCATTTCTTTTTTTGGTGCGCGTTCTTTGCGTGGTCGAACTTTAGCTTCGCCGCCATCTCTGTTGTTTTTGTTGCTGCTCTTATCCCCACGCTTACTGGAAGCAGGTCGCTCATCTCTGTCCCAATTATCACGGGATTGACGCTGCGGTTTATTTTGCAATAACAACGGCGTTTCACCTTGCAGCAAATGTGCCAGTGCCGCAGCGATTTCCAGCGCAGGCACGTTATGTTCCTGCTGGTATTGTTCGATGAGCTGATAGAAGAACCCCATTTCTTCGGTGGCCAGGGTATCGGTGATACGCTGTTTGAATTTATCGATACGTTTATCGTTGATGGTTTCCGTAGACGGCAATTCCATGCGTTCGATTTTTTTTCGAGTGGCCTGTTCAATGGAATACAACAGGCGTTTTTCTCGCGGCGCAACAAATAGGATCGCATCACCCTGCCGGCCGGCTCGGCCGGTACGACCAATACGATGCACATAGGCTTCGGTATCATAAGGAATATCGTAATTGACGACGTGGCTAATGCGTTCCACATCCAGCCCGCGAGCGGCAACATCGGTGGCCACCAGAATATCCAGTTTGTTTGTTTTCAGATTATTAATAGTGCGTTCGCGCAAGTTTTGTTGGATGTCGCCATTGATGGCGGCAGCCGCATAACCACGAGCAGATAGCTTTTCGGCCAATTCGACAGTAGCGGTTTTGGTACGCACAAAAACAATCATCGCATCGAAGGGTTCAGCTTCACAGATGCGAGTCAATGCATCGAGCTTGTGCATGCCACTCACTGGCCAAAAGCGTTGGCGAATGGTATCAACGGTGGCTGCTTTGGATTTGATGGTGACTTCCGCCGGGTTGTTCAAATGGCGTGTGGCGATACGTCTGATTTGTGATGGCATGGTGGCAGAAAACAAGGCGATCTGTCGTTCGTCCGGTGTCTGTTCCAGTATCCATTCCACATCATCCACAAAACCCATGCGCAGCATTTCGTCCGCTTCATCCAGCACCATAGCGCTAAGCTGTTCCAGTTTAAGCGTGCCACGACGCATGTGATCCATCACTCGACCCGGCGTGCCAACCACAACATGTACGCCACGTTGCAGGGCACGAATTTGTCCACGATAATCCTGACCGCCATAAACCGGCAGTACGTGAAAACCTTTCAGGTATTTGGCGTATTTTTGAAAAGCCTCTGCCACTTGAATAGCCAGTTCGCGGGTGGGCGCCAGCACCAATACTTGTGGATCTTTTAATTTGAGATCGAGCCTGGACAGCATTGGCAAGGCAAACGCGGCAGTTTTGCCCGTGCCGGTTTGTGCCTGGCCCAGTACGTCTCGGCCTTCCAGCAGCAGAGGGATAGTTTCTGCCTGAATCGGCGAAGGGCTTTCGTAGCCCACTTCATCCAAGGCTTTAAGAATAGGTTTGTTCAGCGCTAGTTGATCGAACGAGGTTACCGTGTCGGTAGTCATGTATTGTGCCTGTACTTGTATGATGAAATGCGAGGAAAGCTCGCTTTTCATCAAAAAAGTAAGAGCCGAAGTTCGCGGAAATGCCTGTCGTCCCACCCATAGTATTGCTGGGTAGCCGGAAAGGGCGCGTAGTGTACAGGTTTATGTGCCGTAGCGCATATTTTTTGTACAAAAAAATCATCTATAAACTACAGGCTGAAAACTGGCCAGCAACTATTTCAGAATGGCTTACTTCTCCCGGCGTTTATCTGCCTCGAGCTGACGCTCATAAGCGATGTTTTCAAGACGCAATTGTTCTCTGGCATCTTCTTCGCGTTGCAGCAAAAAAACGATGGGGGCACGCTGGAAAATTAGCTGCTCATCCATGCGCATACGCATGATACGCAAGCCATTTTTGTCGGCCATGGCTTTGACGCGAGGAATGTTATCGATGTAGCCAATCTGATAATAAACTCGTCCGTTAGGCTTGAGATGCTGCCGGACCTGCGTAAAAAAGCGCTCATGAACCCCCCACCAGAATTGCGTATACTGGTTGGAAGGGTAGTCGATGTTAAACAAGATGACATCAAAGCGCTCGTTGGGTTTGATGGGAGCAAACAGATCGCCCAGGCGCACTTCAATTTTGTCTTGCATACCAAAACGCCGAGCGTTGAGTTTAGCGGTTTCCACCGACTTGGCCGAGATATCAGTGGCAACAATATGGTTACTAATTTCAGCAGCAAAAATTGCTTGCACACCAGAGCCGGTCCCCATGTCGAGCACGCTTTCTCCTGGTTTGATTTGCCAGTGTGATAAAAGGTACACGCTTTGTATAGAGGGACGAGTGACGCCTTCAGGTACCAGAAAAGCATGGTCATTAACCTTGAGCGTACCGTATTCAGGGTTTTCCGGTGTCGGTTCAAAATACTCCAGTGCATAAGGGGTTGCAGTAGGCGGAGCCCGGAGCCCGCCTTTGGCTTTTGAGGCATTGACTGATTGCTGGATAGGTGGCTGATTTTGTTGTGGCGAAGGCTCACAACCACCGACCAGCAGCACAATAATGGCACTGGGCAACAGCATTTTGCGGGAAGTATTATCAAAAAACATAAGGGGTACCGGGCTCTACGTAAAAACGCACCGGATGGCGCGCTTTTTTACTACCCTGATCCCCAGATAGAAACGCGACATGATGCGCATGATATTAATTTCACAGTGAAACAAAAATATTAGTCGCACCCATCGGTTCGGCGACTATTTTTGTTTCACTGTGGGATCAAGCGCTTGTGCAGCATACATGTTCTATCTGGGGATCAGGGTACTATCAGGCCGGGTTTATTTTCTAGCGCCCGGTGGTGTGAAGCCGTCAGGCAGACTGCCCATTTCACCTTCCTTGAAAAAAAAGCCCTGCATATGTTTTTCGATAATTTCGATGCTGGCAGGGTCGGCGGTGGACAGGCCATTTTCATTGATAATCAGAGTCAGGCGTTCCAGCCACTGGTTCCAACCGTCTTTTGAGACATTTTCAAAAATGCGCTGGCCCAGCTCACCTGGGTGTGGCACGGTATCAAGTCCTTTGCCTTGCTGGTTTGTGACTACACATTGCACCATTCTTGTCATGGTTTTCCCCTCGGCCTGCATTTTTGCCATTAATTAAAAGTGGCGCCAATTATACCCGAATAACCGGCATGCTGTAGTAGTACTGACTTTGCACTATTCAAACGTAAAAATGGATACTGCAAGGATATATACCCGTGGCGTTATGGATTTAGGTCTAATTGTACGCCCTATTTCCTCCATGGCTGCGTTGAAATTCCTTGCAATAGAGTGACTATTACGCGTCATTTCGCCTTGCCATGAAGCAAATATGACGCACACTTAAACCTAAATCCATAACGTCACGGGTATATACCCGTAGCGATTGAGATTTAGGTTTTTAGTGATGGTGCTTATGTTCATTTATGCTACGACTGCCCGTATAACCACGAAGGCTGTTGTATAGCTTCACTTGCTGTTCACTTAGTATTGATTT
>Ga0316202_10000253_pt1 | contig 71382 bp, 58 predicted proteins | sample 3monrhotite_MG_FD_204934 | JGI IMG/M metagenome (GOLD analysis project Ga0316202, IMG submission 204934) | Microbial mat bacterial communities from mineral coupon in-situ incubated in ocean water Damariscotta River, Maine, United States -... | ecosystem: Environmental > Aquatic > Marine >...
GCGCAGGTGCCGGAGCGGGTAACGCTGGTGGCGGTGTCGCTGTCGGTGGCGCAGGAGCCGGAAATGTAGGCGGCGGTGCTGCAGGTGCTGGCGCTGGGAATGCAGGCGCAGGTGCCGGAGCGGGTAATGCTGGTGGCGGTGTCGCTGTCGGTGGCGCAGGAGCCGGAAATGTAGGCGGCGGTGCTGCAGGTGCTGGCGCTGGGAATGCAGGCGCAGGTGCCGGGGCGGGTAACGTTGGTGGCGGTGTCGCTGTCGGTGGCGCAGGAGCCGGAAATGTAGGCGGCGGTGTTGCAGGTGCTGGCGTAGTTGATCCTGGTTTAGCAGCCGGTGGAGCCGGAGCGGGAAATGTAGGCGCTGGCGTAGTTGATCCTGGTTTAGCCGGAAATGGGGGCGCAGTTGCCGGTAACGGCGGTGGAGCTCCTGTTGATCCTGGTTTAGCCGGAAATGGGGGCGCAGTTGCCGGTAACGGCGGTGGAGCTCCTGTTGATCCTGGTTTAGCCGGGAATGGAGGCGCAGTTGCCGGTAACGGCGGTGGAGCTCCTGTTGATCCTGGTTTAGCCGGAAATGGAGGCGCAGTTGCCGGTAACGGCGGTGGAGCTCCTGTTGATCCTGGTTTAGCCGGGAATGGAGGCGCAGTTGCCGGTAACGGCGGTGGAGCTCCTGTTGATCCTGGTTTAGCCGGAAATGGAGGCGCAGTTGCCGGTAACGGCGGTGGAGCTCCTGTTGATCCTGCCGTAATTGTCGCGGCGCCGGCAGACCCAGCGGCAACTGTAGCAGCTGACCCCGCAACAATTGCTGCGGCTCCGGCAGACACAGCTACAACCGTAGCGGCGGCCCCTGTGGGCTCGCCAAGTTCGGAAGGCGAGACTTGGCAGGGCGAATATTTGGACCATGGTGATGACATGGAGGCGTTCCAAGAGGAGTGTGCTGAACATGGGTGGGATGTTTCTGAGGAAATGATCCAACAGTTCGTGGCAAGCCAAGATCCTGGTTCTGAAGGAGATTGGAACCAAGTGGTTGCTGATCCTCAAGCTGCGCCTGTAGCGGCTGCTGGTGACCCGGGGATGTGGATTGATCCAGGAATGAACCCTACACCCGCAGCGGATGTGGTTGTCGTCGCTGACGTGGTTCCTGCGGACCCTGCAGCTGCTCAAGACCCAACCATGGGAATGGATGGCTTAGCCGCCATTGTTTAAGAACCCTCAATTTTCCAAAGAGCCACCTTTCTAGATGGCTCTTTGGCCACTTCGAGCCTCGCTCATGAAGTGGCACTGTGGCCTTCGTCCCGAAGATCACCTGTTGATCTATCTGTTTTCTATTTGCTTGATTTCGGTGAACCCCTAGCTTGGATTGAGCTTTCTAAAGAGATTCTTTGGTTGAAGGGGTGAGAATCTCTTGATAATAATCAGCGCTTAGACAGTGGTTTCAGTATAATAGGTTTGCCCAAACCTTTGTTCAACAAGCTACGGTTCGTGAATAAAGTGTTTACTCTTCGTGGTTTTCGAGGACATGGTCCTTGATTTTGTGGACTGTGAACCAAACGGCGAAGATCACCACAGGCACCGCAAGGGCCGTGAAGAGGTCTTTGTTGAGGTGAATTCCAACAGATTTGAGGCCCACCAAAAGGTATTTGGTCAGGCTGACTAGATAATAGCTGATCGCGGCAATGGACAGGCCTTCCACCGCTTCTTGAAGTCGCAGTTGTAAGTGACTACGCTTTTCCATTGAGAGCAGCAATTCTTGGTTTTGGTGCTCAATGGTCATGTTGATGTTGGTTTGTAACAACTCCCTTGCATGGGAAATCCGCCGAGAAAGCTCAGAGATTCTTCGCTGGGTGTGCCGCAAAGTTCGCCGGGCCGGTGTCATCCGTCGTTGGATAAACTCCCCTGCGGTCATGGTTGCCGAAAGCTTCTTTTCTTGTAGCTCATCTAACCGCTCATCAAATAAGTCAAAATAAGCATGAGAGGCACTGAAACGGTAGTCGTGGCTTCCCAGTACTTCGACTTCAGCGGCGAGGGTGCTAAGCTTGGTCAACAGGCTTTGCTGGTCATCGATGCTGGAAATCCGTTTGATGTGATCGGCGATGAGTAACATCGCAAAATCGATTCGGTCGATTTGAGGACGGAGCTTTTTGATCATCGGTGTGGAAAGCAAAGCCAAAAGGCGATAACCCTCCATTTCCAAGACTCGGTTCACCAAACGACCATTTTGGGCTGGGGCTAAGTTTTTCACCTGTAATAAGTAGCGTACAAACCCCTGTTTGCAGGGCTCGAAACGACTCCAAAGCATGGAAAGGCTTTTACGGACTTCAGAGCCTACCGGAGGTTTGTCGTTGAAAATCTTCTTGAGCCGGTCGGGATTTGTCGTCTCTTCCGCCTGATAGCTTTCGGTTTGCACATCCATGGCACTGATCAACTCACCGGGGATGTTTGATAGCCAGTCTTGGGGAAGGTACTCTAAGGCGCTTTGTTCAAAGGGTTTCCCAGAGGTTGGCCGGATGAACCGGTAGGTTGAGTATTCAAGGTGTTGTTGCCAATGAATTTCAAAGCGACCAAAGTCCAAATGCAGGAGCCGAGAGTTACTCTCCGGCTCGGGGCCGCCGAGTTCCTCGCATAAAAGACACAGGTGCTCGACTTCCGAAGTGTGGGTCAACTTGGTTTGCAACATCACCAACTGAGTGACGATCACCGGGTTGGTCAGGACTAAAAACGGTCGGGCATGGGCCTCGGACAAGATCGTCCGGTGGTCTGGATGAGCAGTTGGTAGGTTGTATTTCATGGCTCCACAGGGAAAATGATTACCTTTAGCTTAAAGAGACTCGGCTAAGAGGTAAAGTGTTTCTATAAGGGGACGTTAATTTCCTTCGGTTCCGTTCTTCCAGGAATTAGCCTTTACTTATTTGGAGGAAATGAATAAAGTGACAGATCATTTGGAAGTTGCCTTTCGAGGGAACGACAAAACGCTTTAAAAAATGCACCTGTAGCTCAGCTGGATAGAGCGTCGGCTTGCGGAGCCGAAGGCCAGGGGTTCGAACCCCTTCAGGTGTACCATTAGTTCGGGGTTTTCCCCAGACGACCCAAGCGGAGAGATGTCCGAGTGGTTGAAGGAGCACGCCTGGAAAGCGTGTATAGGGGCAACTCTATCGGGGGTTCGAATCCCCCTCTCTCTGCCATCGATTGGGTGATCCGCGCAATTGGACGGGGTGAACCGTGTCAGAGCCGAAAGGCAGCAGCACTAAGCACCTGAAGATGTGCGCGGGTCACTTTCGAATTCGACCAGGAACATAGCCCTCATGCCCTACCTCGTTCTTGCAAGAAAATTACGGCCCCAACGATTCCAAGACCTTGTCGGTCAAGAATCGATCTACCAGACCCTAAAAAACGCCCTCAAGACCCACCGAGTCGCCCACGCCTTTTTGTTCACCGGCCCTCGTGGAACCGGAAAAACAAGTTGCGCCCGGATTTTGACCAAGGCGCTGAACTGTACGGCGTTAGTGGACTTGGAACCTTGCAATCAATGCGAGAATTGTCTGGAAATCAACCAGGGAATCAGCGCGGATGTGATGGAAATCGATGCGGCGAGCAACCGAGGCATCGACCATATCAGGGAACTTCGAGAGTCGGTGAAGTTTTCCCCTTCTAAGGGCCGGTATAAAACATACATCATTGATGAAGTCCACATGCTCACCACCGAGTCCTTTAACGCCTTGTTAAAGACTTTGGAGGAACCGCCTGCTCATGTGAAGTTTATCCTGGCGACCACCGACCCCCATAAAATCCCCATCACTGTCGTTTCAAGGTGCCAGCGCTTTGATTTTGGTTATATCCCGACCCAGAAAATGGCGGATTACCTCAGCGAGGTGGCCCAACGGGAGCAAATTAAAATCAGCATGGCTAGCCTCCAGTTGATCAGCAGCGCCGCAACCGGCGGGATGCGAGACGCTCTGACGTCTCTGGATATGTTGGTTAGTTTTGCGGGCAACGAGATAGACGACGAGTCGGTTGCCACGTTGCTGGGCCTTGGGGGGGAGAAGGAAACCGAACAGCTCCTGGCGGCTTTGGTCAATCGAGATCTGGCGTCGGCGATGGAGTTGTTAAACATCCAGATGCGAAAAGGCCGGAGCTTGGACCGGTTAGTGAGCGATTTGATGACCGGGTTCAAGGACCTCAGCCTGATTAAGGAACTTCCCCCGGAAAAGCTAGGGTGGCGAGACTTTTTAGGTGAACAGTTGGCTCTGTACCAACAACTGGCCAAACAATGCAGTACCGCTCAATTACAGCAGATGTTTCATATCCTCATCGAGGCTGAACAGCAGATGCACCGGTCTTCCCAAGGGTTGATTTGCCTGGAAATGGCGATGGTGAAGTTGTGTAAGTTAGAGCGTGTTCAAGGGATCGCTGAAGTGTTGGCGTTGCTCTCAGGAAAACAAGGGATCAAAAAAAAAGTTAAATCGAGCCCTGAAACCGATTTTATAGAGCCGCAAGGTCCTGGCGAATCGTCTGAACAAGCCGAAGCTGAGCCGCACCGAAGGGAGCCGACCCGCCCCGAGACGGCGGTTACGCAACAGACGACCCTGTCCTCCCCGGTAACTCAGACGAGCCCGGTCCCTACAGCACTCACAACAGCGCAGGCCCAACCAGGCCCGACCAATGACCTAGAAGTCCCGGCTGGGAATGAGCGAGAGCACAGTAACCCTACGGAGTTTGTCGAGCCGGTGCCTCCCGTGGGCTCGCTAGCCCCAGGTAATTCTGCTCAACCGGCCCAGTCTCAGAGTCCTGACGGTGGACCGATAGCCCCCGTTTCGAACGAACCGGCGGTTCTGGAAACCAAGCGGAATGATTCCGTGGCCTCTTCCATAGACCCTAGCACGACCCCACCGGTAGCCCCTGGGACCCTCGGAGTCCAGGCAAAACAAAATGATCCTACCCGTGGGAATCCTCAGGCTAGCCCTCCATTGAGTAATGACTCTGATGACGAGGAAAACCTAGACCAAAAACCCCTAGAGCTACCGGTCGAAGCGCCACAGTTTGTTTCGTCCGAACTGTGGGAAATCGACCAAGATGAAGACCAGGAATATGACCCGAGCCCCGAAGAAATGGGTGAGTCAAAACCCTCCACTGAGCCGGTTGGGTCTGGAGATATTGGGGTATTAGAGGAAGAACAGTCTGCCCCGAGTCTCGACAATTTGCCTGAATCAGAACCTCCCGCTGAGGCGACGGAATTCAGCGACGCCGGCCCCTCCTATGAGGCGCCGGACTTAGGCGAGCCGCCAGCTTGGCTGCGAGACGAAGAACAATACGGTGCTCCCGCCGAACCTCAGGAGTCGGCTGCTCCCGTATTGCCGGTGCCGAGTCAGCCGGTTGCCCCGGTTGTTGAGCCCGAACCCCAAGAGTCTCAGCCTCCTGAGGCGCCGGTAGAAGTGAACCCAAGCCCAGAAACCCCGCTGTGGGAATCGGTCCAAACCGTTTCTGAAGGTGAAGGGGCGAGTTGGTCGAGTTTCGTCGCTCGTTTCGGTGAAGAGGCTCCTCTGGATTTATGGGCCTTGCTCAAGTCCTGTGTAGCCTTGGAATTTGGCCCTCAAAAACTTCAGCTGGGCTGTTTTAATCCAGCGGTGTTTTCTATAGAAAAACAATCGTTGATCAGCCGATTTGCCACTCGGTTTTTCGGCCAAACCCCGAAAATCGACTTTGTTCTCAGTGGGCAAGGTCAAGAAAAATCGTTACGTGCTCAAGAATTACAACAACGTGAAGTTGACTTAGGTGACCGTCGGGATCGGGCTGCTGCAGACCCAAAGGTCCAAGCGATCCGTCAAGCGTTCCCCCAAAGTCAAATCATCGAATACCCCGAAACCTCAATCAAAAAGGATACCGATGTTTAAAGGAATGGACCTTAATGACTTGCTCGGCAAGGCACAGGAATTACAAAAAAACCTACAACAAGGCCAAACAGAGGCCGCCCAAAAAACGGTTGAAGCTTCTGTAGGCGGCGGCATGGTGAAAACGGTGATGAACGGCAATTTGGAGCTGATTTCTTTGGAGATCGACCCTGAAGTGATTCAAGCAGATGACAAAGAAACTTTAGAAGATTTGGTCCGAGCTGCGGTCAATGAAAACATCAAAAAAGCTAAAGACCTGGGTGGCGGTGGCAACCTAAATGACATGTTCAGTAACTTTGATTTGTCCAAGTTAGCTGGCATGGGGTTCCCTCCTGGTGAGAAAAAGTAATGTTTCCCCCTAGTTTACTTCGGCTGATTGAGGAACTTTCGAAGTTGCCCTCGGTGGGGAAAAAGTCTGCGAAACGGCTGGCCTTTCACCTACTGAATCAGCCTAAAGACACACCTCTAGCCTTGGCTCGGGCGATTGAAGAAGCGATGCGGCAGATTGATCATTGCCCAACCTGTTTCGGCCTCGCCGAAGGCGGGGTTTGCGGGCTGTGTTCTAATCCCAAGCGAACCCTCGGCCAGCTTTGTGTGGTTGAAGAAGCCCGAAATATTTTCACTATCGAAGCGAGTCATGTGTTTTTTGGGTTGTATCATGTCTTGGGAGGGTCCATTTCGCCTCTCTCGGGCCGATATCCTGAAGACCTTCGGATCAGTGAACTGGAAGCTCGGGTTGCTCAGGGGCAAATCAAGGAACTGATCATCGCCACCAATCCGACGTTAGAAGGGGAGGCGACCGCCCATTATCTGACCGATTTGTTCGCAAATTCCCAAGTTAAGGTTTCCCGGATTGCTCGTGGGATGCCTTCAGGGGGAGACCTGGAATTCGCCGATCCGGCGACCCTTGCCCAGGCCTTTGAAGACCGCTCACCCTTTGGCCGTAGATAGGCATAGTACTTGTATTATTGTTTAAGAAACAGCCTGATCTGGAGGGAGTACCCGTCAGTGATAGGCTTGCTAGTTGAAAAGAAATCTTAAACAAAATCAATGATGAAACGTTCAATTGTAACCGCTTTACTCGGCCTTGGTTTCTTGTTAGGCACAAGCCCCGCTTGGGCAAGAGATTCCGTTGCAGGTCACAAAAAGCCAGCGGTCTGTTTAGAGTCAAACATCCGCTGTATTTTAAAAAGAGTGGGGAACACGACTTATTGGTGTTTAAAGTCAAACATCCAAAGAAACTTGGATACCCGGCGCTCGGCGACACCGATCACCAGGACCCTACGGGGGAATATGGGGAACTGTGCGAAAGTGATCCCTATGGGCGATTACAGCACCGAGTACCAGCCTAAAAAATAGGCAGAACGAAAGAGGAGCTCAACAGTGGTTGAACTCCTTCCCCCAATGTTCTTTGCCTCTCCTTTGTATCCTAAACTGTCAAAACAAGACCGTTCGGTCTTTTGCCCTTTCACCGACTTGGTCTCCGCTCAGTGATTGCCATCCTGCACCTTTGTACCTCAGCATGGAACGGGACTCGAAAAACCAGAAGTCTATTGACGGGGAGTCTCTATCTATCGAGTGCTTTGCTCAATCAGCTGGGACATTTCTTGAACCGCCACTTTGAGGCCAACATAGGCAGAACGAGCGATGATGCTGTGGCCGATGTTCAACTCTTGGATGTGAGGCAGCCGGGCGATGGGACCGATGTTAAAGTAAGTCAACCCGTGCCCTGCGTTGACCTTGAGACCCAGCTGATGGGCGAGTTCCGCCCCTTTTTGGAGACGCCCCAGTTGGCGCTCTGTTTCTTGTTCTTCCCTGCTGTTTGCGTATTCGCCAGTGTGCAGCTCGATATCCTCAGCGCCCAAAGTCTTGGCGAGTTTGATTTGGTCTGGATCGGGGTCGATAAATAGGCTCACTCGAATTCCCGCTTGTTGGAGCGCCTGAATCTTTGGTTGTAAGGGGGCTTCATTCCCAATGAGGTTTAGCCCTCCTTCTGTGGTGACTTCTTCCCGCTTTTCGGGCACCAGGGTGCAGATCTCTGGCTTTGTTTTAACCGCAATTTTGACCATGTCATCAGTGGCAGCCATTTCCAGATTCATCTTGGTCTGGAGAACCTGCCGCAAAACGTCCACATCTCGGTCTTGGATGTGCCGGCGGTCTTCGCGCAGGTGAACTGTGATTCCTTGGGCACCTGCTTGCTCGGCGATGAGGGCTCCGTATACCGGGTCGGGCTCGGTGGTTTGCCGGGCTTGGCGGAGTGTAGCGATATGGTCAACGTTGATGTGTAAGATCGGAGTCATTCGTAAATTTTTTGGTTTAAAACCCACAGGTCGATCGGCGGCCAGATTTCTTGGATTTGAATTTCTGGGCGTAGCCGGACCGTAGGGCTTTTGATTTTATAGGTTCCAGGCTTGTAGTTCTTGAGGTCAATGAACGCTTGGATGTCTGCAGGGGTCATATTTTCCACCAAGCTTTTAGGCCCTCGGATCGAAATATGGAAGGTTTTTGGGTTCACCCGAGTGACATACAGCTGATTCACCAACCCCAAAGGGATGGCGTCAAACCGGCGGTTGATCGGCTCGGAACCCACCTGAATTCGTGCGGTTAAGACATCTGGGACCGGGGGGATCGCTTTGATTCCTTCGGGCCAGTTGATTTGGGCAAACATCTCGAGTTCCCCGTTGACCGTGTCGATATTTAAAGCTCGGGTTTCGAGTTGGTCCAAAGAACTGAGCAATTTGGATGGCCCTCTCACCTTGACCCGTTCGGGCATGATGCTGACTTTTTCTAACACAAACCCCTTGGCAGGGCTGCCCACTAACACCGGTTGGATCGGCAGTTCCTTTTCGAGAGCCTCTTCAAAGTTGATGGCGGCCACATCGGGGTTCACCGAGAGAATCCGCACTCCTGTAGGGGTCTTGATGTTGCTTTTGCGTAGGCTGTAGTTCCGGGTGCCGGGGACGGCGTCTTCGAGGTCAATCACCGCCTGGAAATTCGCCGGGTGGACTTCAGCCAACTCTCGGGGGGACACAGACACGGAGATGCTCACTGTCTGTAAAGGCTTGCTGATCATCAACAAGTCTTTGGGGTTGTTGATGTAGCTCACCGGTACAAACAGTTGGATTTCGGTGAGTCCCTTTTCCGAACTGGTCGGGGCCAAAGCCCAGACGAAGATCGCGATTGAGAAGGCTAAAACTTTCTGAGGAATATTCTTTGAAAATCGTTTCATGACTTTGGCTCCATGCTTGGCTTTGGTGGAGCCTCAATAGGCCGGTCCATGTATAACTCATAGAGTTTTTTTCTTAGTTCTCCTTCAGACTCACCGATGATCAACTGTCCACCTTGGGCAAGACTGATCACGCCTCGCTCCTCGCTGACAACCAAAATGACCGCATCGGTGATTTCAGAAAGCCCCAAAGCGGCTCGGTGTCTTGTCCCTAAGTTTCCTGCCAGGTCTTCCTGGTTCGTCAGGGGCAGAATACAGCCCGCATAAGAAATTTGTTGGAGCTTGTTGATGACGATGGCTCCGTCGTGCAGCGGGCCATGGGTATTGAAAATCGTCACCAACAGTTTCGGGCTGAACAGAGCGTCTAATTTGGTGGCATTGGAGTAATATTCTTTCAGCCCCATGTCTTTCTCTAAGACAATCAAGGCACCGGTCCGGGTCTTGGCAAAGTGTTCTGAAACTTTGATCAATTGGTCGATGAAGGTGACCGCTTGGCGGGGGTTGAAATCCCTGAAAAACGTACGGACCCCGATTTGCGCCAGCACCTTACGGAGGTCGGCCTGGAAGAGGATGATGATCACCACCACCAAAGAGGAGAACAAGTTGTTTAACACCCAGTTTAAACCGGCGAGACCCAAAAAGTCGGTCAAGTAATAGATCGCTGCGACCAGCAAAAAGCCTGTGAGGATTTGCAGCGCTCTGGTCCCTTGGAGCATGATAATAAAGCCGTAGATGATCGCACTGAGCAGTGCAATATCTAACATATCTTGCCAACGAAGGTTGTAGATTAAATCCATTAAGCCTCTGGTATGTTTTGGTATGCGCAAACCATGTCTAGGGCTTGCCTCGTTTCTTTCACTTGATGCACTCGGAAAAAATCCGCCCCCGAGTGGTAACCTAAAACTTGGGTCGATAAACTGGCCGCCCCTCGCTGGGACACCGGAAGATCAAGAGCCTTAGATAAGAATGACTTATTTGAAGTTCCTAGTAAAGTCTGGCAGCCTAATGAGGCCCAAGCAGCGTTTAAGCGCAACAGTTCAAGGTTATGAACTAAAAGTTTACCGAACCCGATCCCTGGGTCAAGCAAAATCCGTGTTGAATCGAGTCCTTGTTGTTTACAAATTAATAATTTTTTCTCAAAAAATTCAAACACATCCAAAACCGGGTGACTGTATGACGGAGCCAGTTGCATGGTTTTTGGGGTCCCTTGGGTATGCATCAAGACATAGCCTGCTTCGAAGTGATTGACCCAATGCAACATTTCCTCAGGCTGATCAAGGCCAGACACATCATTAACCATCGAGGCCCCAGCTTCCAGGGCCAGCTTGGCCACTTCTGGTTTGGTGGTGTCGACCGACAACGGGATGGACCAACGTTGTTTGATCGCCTGGAGGACCGGCAGGACTCTACTGGTTTCTTGTTCGATCGAAACCGGGTCGGATCCCGGTCGGGTAGATTCACCCCCAAGGTCTAACCAGTCAGCCCCTTCTTTGATCAATTTTTCAGCCTGAGCGAGCGCCAATTCTTTGGCTTGGTATAATCCACCGTCAAAAAAGGAATCCGGTGTCAGGTTCAAAATCCCCATCACCTGGGGGCCGATCCGCTCATTGTGGTGAGGTAGTTGGAATCTGGGTTTTGGCCGGAGAGCCGCTTGTTCTAAAGACAGTAGAAATTCAGGGTCTTGACGGGACAAAAACTTCCGGACCGGGGGCCAATCGAGGAAGCCGACGACCAAACAAAAATCCTCTCTTTGGGAAAAAAAATTGGCTTGAAATTGGCTGAGTCCCTGGCGAACTCCCAAGGGCAACTCCGCCGTGCGACCCAGGAAAAGAGTCTGCGGGCCTGATGAGAGGGCGGGGCTTTCAGCACCAAACCAGAGGGTGAGGTGCTGAATCGCAACTTGACGGTCTAAGGGCGCAATGTAAACAAGCTGTTGCATCGAGCTCAGGCCGGGGTTTTAGCGGCCAAGATGTTGGTGATAAAGGACCCATCAATAGTCTCCTTATCCATCAGACCTTCGGTGATCTGCTCTAAGGCATCTCGGTTTTCTTGGATCAAGTTTGTCGCCTGGGTGTAGGCGTCGTTGACGATCCGTTTGACTTCTTGGTCGATCAACCTTGCTGAGGACTGGCTGGTTCGCTTTTTCTTCATCATGTCACGGCCCAAGAAAACTTCCCCTTGCCCTGCGGCAAGATAAACCGGTCCGACTCGGTCACTCATACCCCAGTTGCAAACCATCCGGTGTGCGATTTGAGTCGCCCGTTCCAAGTCGTTGCTTGCCCCGGTTGTGAAGTGACTGAAGATGATTTCTTCAGCCGCGCGGCCTCCCATCATCATCGCCAACATCCCTACCAGACCGCTTTTGTGCTGGGAAAACTTGTCTTCATCGGGCAATAACATCGTCAAACCCAAGGCTCGCCCACGGGGGACAATGGTGACTTTGTGCACCGGGTCGACCCCAGGGGTCAAGGCGGCGACCAAGGCGTGGCCGGCTTCGTGGTAGGCGGTGGTCCGCTTTTCTTTGTCGCCCATGACCATCGAACGCCGTTCCTTGCCCATCATGATCTTGTCACGAGCTTCTTCGAAGTCTTCCATATCGACGGTCCTCTTGTTGGTTCGAGCGGCGTTGAGGGCCGCTTCGTTTGACAAGTTGGCCAGGTCGGCACCGGTGAAACCGGGGGTTGCTTGGGCGACAACCTGCAAATCGACGTCAGGGCCCAAGGTGATGTTCTTGGTGTGAACCCCAAGGATGTGTTTTCGGCCTAAGGTGTCTGGCTTCGGGACATTGACTTGTCGGTCAAAACGACCGGGTCGTGTCAAGGCGGAGTCGAGTACATCAGGTCGGTTGGTCGCCGCAACCACGATCACCCCTTCGTTCCCGTTGAAACCATCCATTTCGACTAATAACTGGTTTAAGGTTTGCTCCCGTTCGTCGTTGCCGCCGCCAAGACCAGCGCCACGGTGCCGGCCAACAGCGTCGATTTCATCAATAAAGATGATGCAAGGCGCCGAAGCTCTCGCTTGAGCAAAGAGATCACGGACCCGGCTAGCGCCGACGCCGACAAACATTTCAACAAAGTCAGAGCCAGAAATGGAGAAGAAGGAAACCTGAGCCTCTCCGGCGATCGCCTTCGCAAGCAGAGTTTTTCCGGTGCCCGGCTCGCCGACTAATAAGACCCCGGTAGGGATCTTGCCGCCGAGTTTTTCAAATTTCGAAGGGTCTCTGAGGAATTCAACGATTTCATCGAGCTCCGCACGAGATTCATCGATCCCCGCCACGTCGGCAAAGGTGACTTTCACGGTGGTCTCGTCAGCAACCTTGGGCTTGGATTTTCCAAAGCCCATCATCTTGTTGCCCCCTTGCATCTGCTTCATAAAAAACAGCCAAACGCCGATGATCAGGATGATCGGTAACCAGCTGGATAAAATCGCAAAAAAGAGTCCGCCAGAATCAGAGGCTTCAACTCGGAATTTTACTTTGTTGGCATGTAAAACCGGAACCAAGGCAAAATACCTTGGGACGACAGAGTCAAAAATCTCGTCGTTCGAGGTTTTCCCGGTGACTTGGCCACCTTTAACGATCAATTGTTCCACCTGGCCGCTTTGGACCAGGTTCATAAACGCTGAAAAGGGGATTTCCCGGCTCCGGCTGGGAGCGTTGGTGATCGCAAAGATCATCACAAATCCGAGGACTAGTGAGAAACCGAGAAGTAAATTTTTTGGTGATGGCTGCATACAGACCTGTGTTGGGTTAGAACCGTCAGTTTACGGCTTTTTCTTTAATCTTCCAAGCAAAATAACCAGTTTACCGCCCCAGGGTAGCCTTGATTCGGCGGCCTCGGCCTCGGGCCGCTTTACCAACCCTACGAAATCCCCTAATCTTGGGGGAACCTTAAAAGAGCGACGAGCAAAGCCATGGAAATTAACCAAAGAATCAAACGGTTGTTGGAATCCTTAGTGGGTGAGCAGCTAGAGTCCTTTCGGTTGAGCTTAGATCAAGGGCTCAAAGACTGGGAAAACCGATTAGGGATTGACCCCGAAGGGAGCAACACTGGGAACCAGAGGGGACCCAAGCCAACAGGGGCGTCCCCAAACTTTGGGTACAAAAAGCCAGACTCTTCGAGGAACAAGTCGCCTTATACCGACCAGTTGCTCAAAGACCTTGCCGCCTTCGGGCTGACGCCGCCGGTGAGTTTAGACGAACTGAAGCAGGCCCGAAAAAGAGAGCTTAAAAAGTATCACCCCGATCGGTTTGCCCAAGAACCTTCAAAAATCGATTCGGCGAAGCGAATCTCCCAGATCCTTGGGGAAACCTACGAGCGGTTACTCAAACAGCTGAGTTAGGACGGGCCGAGGTTCTTAGAGATTGCTGTTCACAAAATCCCAGTTGATCAAATGATCCACATAGGCGGACAGATAATCCGGTCGTCGGTTCTGGAAGTCTAGGTAGTACGCATGTTCCCAGACGTCGACTGTTAAAAGCGCTTGCTGACCATGGGCCAAAGGGGTGTCTGCATTGGCGGTTTTGGTGATTTTGAGGTGGCCGTTTTCTAAAATCAACCATGCCCATCCGCTGCCAAACTGGGTAGCACCTGCAGCTTTGAAGGCTTCTACAAAGGCTTCGTAAGAACCAAAATCTTCGGTGATTTTTGAGGCAATCGCTCCTGTCGGCGCACCGCCACCACCGGGCTTGATGCAGTTCCAATAGAAGGAGTGGTTCCATACCTGAGCGGCATTATTAAAAATCCCCGCTTTTTGGGCATCCCCGGCAACTGAGGTGATGATCTCTTCGAGAGACTTCCCCGCTAGATCGGTACCTTCAATCAATTTATTTAAGTTCGTGACATAGGCAGCGTGGTGTTTGCCATGGTGAAATGACAAGGTGTTGGCGCTGATATGAGGTTCCAACGCTTGGGCGTCGAAGGGTAGGGCAGGTAGTGTAATACTCATGATTCCTCTTTTCGCAGACAGTTTTTGGGGCACTTACTAAACCTATCATAAGATAGATGCACCCAGGTTGAGAGTAACGTAGCTTACCTGAACGGGTAATGGGAGGGGCGAAAAGAAAAAAAGGCAAAAAAAAACCCGAAACACCAAAGGTGTTCCGGGTTCAAAAGGTAAGTATTAAAAACTTACTTTACTTCGGCAGTTGCACCAGCAGCTTCCAACTTAGTAACGATCTCAGCAGCTTCGTCTTTAGAAACGCCTTCTTTGATCTTGCAGTCAGCACCAGCAGACTCAACCAATTCTTTAGCTTCTTTCAAGCCTAAACCAGTTAAACCACGAACTTCCTTAATGACGGAAATTTTGTTGCCACCGAATGAAGACATAACAACGTCAAATTCAGTTTTTTCTTCTGCAGCAGCAGCACCGCCAGCAGCAGGAGCAGCAGCCATGGTAGCAGCAGCAGCGCTTACGCCGAACTTCTCTTCTAATTCTTTAACCATTTCAGACAGTTCTAAAACTGACATGCTGGCGATAAACTCGATAACTTGATCTTTAGTGATTGCAGACATTGATTTCTCCTAAGGTTACGATTGTTTTGAATCTGCGATTGCTTGAAGGCCACGAACAAATTTGGCAGGTACCTCGTTGAGGGTACGAACCAAGTTGGTTGCTGGAGCGTTCATGAGGTAGAGGATCTTGACTAGCAGCTCTTCTCGACTTGGTAGAGAGCTTAGGTCCGTGATCTCAGCTGTATTCAAGAGTTTTGACTGGTCTCCGGTGACCAAAATTCCAGCGATAACCTCAAGGTTGTCGTCGGATTTGGCTGCTTCGACGATGACTTTTGCTTGCGCAACCGCATCTTCGGCACCGTAAACCAAGGCTCTGGTCTGAACGAATTGATCAGAAAGTGCTTCAAAGGAAGTCCCTTGTGAGGCGATTTTAGCCAAAGAGTTTTTTACAACTCTCAGGTGTCCACCGTGCTCAAACAGACTCTTTCGCAACCCTGTCAGTGCTTCTACTGTAGCACCTTGAAAGTTGATCAAGATTCCCGATTGGGATCCGTTGAAGATTTCCTGAAATTCGGCGACCAGTTGCTCTTTTTGTGGTCGTTCCATGAATTTTCCTTGGAATCTATTTAAAAGTTCAGTTCAATGAAGAACTGGGTTTAACTTCGTTTTAACTCTGAAGAAGAGTGTAGGGATATTGAAGAAAGGGCATGCCCGCTGGCAGAAGCCAGCTTAAGAGGGATGTCATCTCGGCAGGAAATTAAGCCCAAGGCGAACCTTGGACACCTGCTTTCTTCAATAACCTATGTTTGCTGCGAACAGCGATCTAGGACCAATTAGCTAAAGGCGAGCCTTTAGCGGAATTGGGATTCATCAATACGAATGCCAGGGCCCATGGTCGACGAAAGAGTAACCCCTTTCACGTAGGTTCCTTTGGCGCTCGAAGGCTTCAAGCGAGTCACTGAGTCGTAAATCGCCTGGATATTTTCTCGTAAGGCGTTAGCTTCGAAATCAATCAGCCCGCAAGTTGAGTGGATGTTCGCTCCCTTGTCTGTTCGGAACTGAACTTGTCCTTTTTTGATTTCGGTTACCGCTGTGGTGACGTCAGTGGTCACGGTGCCAACCTTAGGGTTTGGCATCAAACCTTTGGGGCCTAATAATCGACCGATTTTACCAACAACAGCCATCATGTCTGGAGTCGCAACCACTCGGTCAAACTCAAACCAGCCTTCGTTAGCGATCTTGTCAGCCAATTCCATACCACCAACAAAGTCAGCGCCTGCTTCTAGAGCTTCCTTTTCTTTGTCCCCTTTGGCGAAGACTAAGACCCGAAGGTTCTGTCCGGTTCCATTTGGTAGGACACAAGAACCACGAACCATCTGGTCAGATTTTCGTGGGTCAATGCCTAAGCGCAGGGCAACGTCTACCTTTTCGGTGAACTTTGCAGAAGCATATTTTTTGACTAAAGCAATCCCTTCTTCAAGGGTGTGCTTCTTCATGTGGTCAAGTTCCTTGATCCACTCTTTTTTTCGTTTCGATATTTTTGGCATATTGAGTTTACGTCTTGTCGGTTACAAGGAAGCAGGGACTTCAACGCCCATGCTTTTTGCGGTACCTGCTACCAGTTTTTTGGCTGCTTCGATATCGTAGCAGTTGAGGTCCGGTAGTTTGACCTTAGCAATTTCTTCAATCTGCTCTTCGGTGATCTTTCCAACTTTCTTCAAGTTTGGCTCAGGAGAACCTTTGGCTAAGCCAAGGGCCTTTAAGACCAACACAGGTACAGGTGGAGTCTTGGTGATGAAGCTGAAGCTTCGATCCGCGTAGACCGTGATCACTACAGGAGTGATCATTCCGTCTTGAGCTTGGGTTTTTGCGTTAAAACTCTTGCAAAACTCCATGATATTCACACCATGCTGACCCAAAGCAGGGCCAATCGGCGGAGCTGGGTTGGCTTTTCCTGCGGGAATTTGCAGTTTGATGTAGCCTGTAATTTTCTTAGCCATTCTTGGTCTCTATATGTGCAGGTGACAGTCTGTTTCGCTCAGTCCACCAACCGGACTTTATCAAAGCCCAATTCTAGTGGTGTTGAACGACCGAAAATGCTCACCATTACGGTCAGCTTGTTGTGCTCTTTATCCACTTCGTCGATCACGCCATTAAATTCAGCGAATGGACCGTCGATCACCGATACGCTCTGGCCAACGGTGTACGTGGAATCGATTTCTTGCTGCTTGATCCCTGATTCGATCTGGCCGCGAATTGAGGACAGTTCGGATTCAGAAACCGGCTGCGGGTCGGTTTGGTTCCCGCCAACAAAACCCGAAACTTTCGGGATGTCGCGGATTACGTGCCAAAGGTCACGGGTCAGGTTCATCTTCATTAAGATGTAGCCTGGGAAGTAAGTCACCTTGCTGACGCGAACCTTGTCGCCCTTTTTGGTGGTTACTTCTTCGGAAGGGATGAAAATCTCTTCAACCAACTCTTCAAGCTTGCGAAGACGCAGTTGCTCGTTGAGCATCACCCGAACCTTTTCTTCAAAACCAGAATAGGCTTGGACAATGTACCATTTGTACGTTGATTCTGATTCTGGCTGTGGAGTACTTGTTTCTGTTTCTGTCATGACTATCCAATGACTTGTTTGACAACTTCAGAAAGCCCATAGTCAATCACGCCCAAGAAAACCGCTGTGATCAAGCTGATCATCAATACGACCCCAGTTTGTTTGACGGTCTGCTGTCGGTTGGGCCAAGTGACTTTCTTGAACTCGCCTCGTACTTCGGTAAGAAATCCGTTGATTCGTTTAAACATCTTATCCTTGTTAGACTACAGAACTCCGGGTTTTTTGGCAGGCCAGGAGGGACTCGAACCCACAACATTCGGTTTTGGAGACCGACGCTCTACCAATTGGAGCTACTGGCCTATTTGGTTTCCTTATGCGGGGTGTGCTTTTGGCAGAACCTGCAATATTTACTTAGCTCCATTTTTTGAGCTTTTGCCTTTTTATTGCGAGTTTTGCTGTAATTTCTACGCTTGCACTCGCTGCATTGAAGCTGAACGATGTCTCTCATCTTGCTCTATGGATACTGTACTATGGAGCCCAGGAGCAGAATTGAACTGCCGACCTCTTCCTTACCAAGGAAACGCTCTACCCCTGAGCTACCTGGGCCAAAAATAAAATGAATCTAAATGAGCAATCAAGAACAAAAAAAATGGTGGGGAGAGAAGGATTCGAACCTTCGAAGGCGGAGCCGACAGATTTACAGTCTGTTCCCTTTGGCCACTCGGGAATCTCCCCCCCTGGGGTATGGTGCTGACTGGAGGATTCGAACTCCCGACCGGCGGTTTACAAAACCGCTGCTCTACCACCTGAGCTAAGTCAGCAAAAATGCGTTGTTCTCGATTCCTGCGAATAAATAAACTTAGAGAAGCGGTTGTCGCTTGTCAACATAGTTTTATTGAGCTAGGATTATTTTTCTTAAACAGTTGAAACAAAACGCTTTTGTAGGCACCGTTTTTCATGGATACAACCTTGGACTCTGATTTTAAAGCTGGATTTATTTCGTTGATCGGCAGGCCGAACGTAGGCAAATCGACTTTGCTCAATCAATTGCTTGGTCAAAAGATCTCGATTACCGCTGATAAACCACAAACCACCCGGAACCAAATTCGAGGTGTATTGACTCGACCGAACTTCCAAGCGGTTTTGGTGGATACACCGGGGATTCACATGCCGCAAAATGAATTGCACAAGCGGATTGTGAACTATGCTTTAGGGAGTATCAAAGATTCAGACTTGATCTTCTTTATCACTGAGCCTCTGGATGGGAAAAAACCGGTATCAAAAGCGGACCTTACAATTTTAGAGCGGTTAGCGGGCCATGAAAAGAAGACCTGTCTCTTATTAAACAAAGTGGACTTGTACACTCCTGCACAGGTGATGCAGTCCATCGAAAAGTTTAACAAGGCTTATGGGTTTGCCGAGACTTTCGGGCTGTCAGCGCTGCACGGTCGAGGGGTCGAGCGGCTCGAGTCGATCTGTACGACTTACCTGCCGGTTTCAGAACCTCTTTATGATGAGGAAACCCTGACCGACACCCCAGAAAAAGTAATCTGCGCTGAGTTTGTCCGAGAACAAATCCACCGAAGACTTTACCAGGAGGTTCCCTTTGGGGTCGCTGTGGTGGTCGAAAAATTTACAGAAGAAGAAAAACGAGTCCATATATGGGCCACGATCTTCGTAGAGCGGGAAGCCCACAAAAAGATCATCATCGGCAAAAGTGCGAGCATGTTAAAAGGGCTCGGCACGTCAGCAAGGCACCGGATCGAAAGTCTTTTGGGCAGCAAAGTACGTCTGGAACTGCACGTTAAAACTTCGAAAGGTTGGGTGGATAACCCCGCCAAACTGGCGGAGTTCGGGTACAAAGTCGAAGGCTAGGCCCGCAGTTATCTTGAAAACACCATCTGCTGGAGCCGCTCCTTGATGCGGTCTTCCTGGCTGTCGGCAAGAAGCTCATCAAGCCGGGCTTCAATGTTTTCATCGGTGAGCCGCTTCCAGCGGCCATCAATCGTCATGATGGCGGCGAAGCCATCTTTGATATACACTTCCCCGATTTCAGCGATCTCGACTTTGTGGCTTGTGGTCGCTGCTTTGGATAGCAGAATAGCAGTCTTCAAGGCTTCTCGAATACGTAAGGTTTCCATAGTTAACTCGACTTTAGGTTAAGAAAGATACTCCTTCTTATCGGTAAAGCCCGAGATAACTTGAGTTCGGTCTGAAAAAAAAAGGCCTAAGAGACTAAAAATCGGAACAAGAAAAACTGCAACGCGAAGATCAGCACCACGTTGATCACTAATTCTGGGTCGGTGCTTTTCGCATCTCGCAGCGTGTTGGTTGTCCGGTCAATGATTTCTTGACGTACCTTCGAAGCACTTGAGGTTCGCATATACCCACCAGTGTAGGGGTTAAACTCATCCTGCTCTTCCATCTTCTAGGCTACCTTAAACGTACGTAAAATTCAAATGTTTCTGAAATTCTTGTCTGAGCCCCCGAAGGAACGGGGACGAATCGTCAAAGAGAGGCTAATCTAGTGAAGTGGACGCTTGATGACAACCCTAAAAGGAAAGGATTTTTCTAAGGGCTTTACGGTGGGAGGAAAACCCGATATTCGGGGGAAGAAACTTGGGCTAGACTGTCGTTTTATTAATAGGTTTTGAATCATATAAATCACTTCTTTAAACTAAGGAACTCAGATGAAAAAGTTGATCTTAATGTTAGGGGTCGCCGTGGGCCTTTCGTCTTGAGCTATGACAGGCAGCAATTCAGATACTGGTATTTCGCTGGTCACCAATGTGACCGAGGGACGGGTCGCCACCAGCGAACAGGGCGCGAAGAAGGGAGAAGCTTGCTCGACAAATATTGCGGGGCTTTATAGCTCGGGCGATAGCTCGATCGAAGCCGCAAAGGCCAATGGGCAGATCACCGTAGTCGCCACGGTGGACAAGCAGATTAAAAACATTCTGTTTGTCTATGGAGAGATCTGCACGCTGGTGACTGGTCGATAGAGTACCGGGGAGGGTTGTTTGTGTTCAGGCCAGTTGATTGCGCTCAATCATTTCGATCAATAGCCCTTGGATCGTATCGAGCAGCGGTGACCCCTCTCGGTAGTCCGCTCGGCCAATCATTTTGACTCGGTCTTCGGTGATAAAATGCCGGGCTTTTTTCCAGGAGTCGATGCGTTGTCCATGATAGACCGCAATCGCCTCCCCGCCTTTTCGCTTGAGCAGGGAAAAACAAGGGATATCGGTGGCTCCATCGCCGAGGAATAGCATTTGTGCCATCGGGATACGGAAGTCATCAAACCGTTGGTTAACCAAGTAATAGTCCTTGGCTTTCTCCCCAATGATCCCTTTGGAAATTTGGAAGAGGTACCGGGTTTTGTCAGTGAAGCTGACCACCCGCTTGGGCGCAGAAATCCCTCCGTTGGGCCCGTAGGCAAAATCAGAGGCCCAAATCTCAGTGAAGTGATGGGCTATTTTGGTGTGCCGCAAAACCTGGCCGATCCCAGAACTGATCAAATAAAATTCTAGATTCACCTCCGGCGCTTCTTGCTTGATAAAGTCTCGGAGTCGGTCGAAAAAATCCTCGACTCCGTCAAAAAGCGGCAAGCGCTGGCCCCAATCTTTCAAAAAGTCCGCCGTGATCACCCCACCGGCTTCCTCTGAGAGTTGTTGTAACTTATACAGGAAGCCAGGTACTTGGTCCCAGCCTTCACGGAGCATTTGGTCAAATTCCCCAGCCCAAAAAGCCGGTGCATCAAACCCAAGCTCGGCCATCAACCCGCTGGTTGAATCCGGGGCGAGGGTGTCATCAAAGTCAAACACCAGGGCAAGGGTTGGTTTCATTTCAGCTCCATGAGATGGGCTTTGCGCCCTGTTCCGCCAAAAACCGGTTGGCGAGCACAAAGTGATTGCACCCGAAAAACCCACGATACGACGCTAAGGGCGACGGGTGGGAGGTCTCTAAGATCAAGTTTGTTTGTGGGTTAATCAACTGTTTTTTTGCCTGGGCAAATCGGCCCCATAAAAAAAAGACCACCGGATGGGGGCTTTGGGCGAGGTGAGCGATCACCTGATCAGTCACCACTTCCCACCCTTTGCCTTGGTGGGAGCCTGCTTGTCCTTTGGATACGGTGAGCACGGAGTTGAGTAACAAAACCCCTTGGTCCACCCACGGGCTTAGGTCGGGGCTGATCGGGGCACTGCCGTAGCTTGCCTTGAGTTCTTTGAAAATGTTGACAAGACTCGGCGGAGGTTTTACGTCTCCTGGCACCGAAAAACTCAGCCCATGGGCCTGTCCAGGCTGATGATAGGGGTCTTGGCCCAAAAGAACCACCTGAACCCTTTCCGGAGGCAGTCGATTTAAGGCTTCAAAAATGTGATTCCGCTTTGGGTAGATGGTGATGTCATTCGTTTGCTCATGCTCCAAAAAACGCTCTAACCCTTCGAAGGCCGGGCTGCGCAACTGGGGTGCCAGGACTTCGGCCCAACGGGGGTTGGTCAGATACTCGGCTAGACTCATGGGTTTGAGGGGTAACCGTAATACCAATGAGCGTAGATGATTCCGATGTTACGCACCGTATGAACTTGGCCGGCTTTGATCAAAACCTCCTCGCCCACTTGAGGGGTTTGGATTTTTCCTTCAATTTCCAACTCCATTTCACCGTGACCTAACATCCACAGTTCATCAACCGGGTGGGTGAAATCGGCCCATTCGTGTCCTGGGGGGTCGGTGAATACGCCGAAGCTAAAGCCCCGTTCTTTCCAATTTTCTTCTACATCTCGATTATCGATCATCTAGGCTCCTGGTTGAAATGATTTTAACGAGGTTCCTCCCGTTCGTCAAAGGGAAGGGCTCATGATCAAAGAAGGGTTTTGAAACAATAGACTAGATCATTTGGCTTTGAACCTCTAAGGTGAGCACATATTTACCTATGACCGCAGAAAAAATGTCAGGAGCGATGGATGAGCGGACCGCAGACCCCCCCTAAAAAAAACGGAACCTTTGAGGTGTCCCGTCATTGGTCGATGAAATATTGGCGACTCGCCAAGGTGTTGGTTCGCAACTTGGTGCAAAAACGAACCTCTTCGATGGCTCAATCTTTGGCGTTTTCCACCATTTTGTCGGTGGTGCCCATCTTGGTGATTTTCTTTGCTGTTTTGGGGGGGATCACCCAAAATCAAGGGATTCGGGAAAGCATTTTTGAGTTTGTGTCTGCCTACTTTATCCCCCAATATGCCAACGATATTTTCTTGCAATTTGAAAAGCTCGCTCGCCGGTCTGTCGCCTTAGGGGTGATTGGTATCCCCGCATTATTGCTCGCTGGAGTGATGCTGTACACCAAGGTGGATTCGAGTATCAACCACATTTGGGATTCTGGAAAAGACCGGAAGTGGTTTAAAAACAGCATGGCTTTTTTCATGACCCTGTTTTTTGGACCGATGATTTTGGTGCTGCTCTTTTCGATCCCTCCCTACATCCAGAGTATTCCTTATTACCAAGAGGTGGTTTTGCACCCCGCGGCCCAGGCGGTCTGGGCGACCATCATTCCCTTTTTTGTGAGTGCAAGCGGTCTGTGGGTCCTCTACAGCTATATCCCCAATGTTCGGGTCGGGGCGGGTCCGGCGATGGCCGGGGCGGCGTTTGCAGCGGCGTTGATTCAGATCGCCAATGAGTTGCTCGGCTTTTATTTTGCGAACTTAGCCAAATTGGACGTGATCTATGGTTCGCTGGTCACCTTACCGGTGCTCTTGATTTGGGTATATGCCTTGTGGATGGTGGTGCTGACCGGGGCGATGTTGAGCTACATTGTCCAACACAACCACCATCATAATTATATGATCGCCGCCAATCTATACACCGATGAGTCGTTGCTCAGTAACGGCCTAGAAACCTTGTTGTGTCTCGCAAAGGCCTTTGAACAAGGGGAAGGGCCCTTGGACTTAGACCAGCTGCACTTCCGGCTGGGGCTACACAAAAAACGGTTAGGTGGGATCATGAAGACCTTGCGGACAAAACAACTGGTTTCTGTGGTTCAGATGGGGGCTCGGGCTGAAAACTCGACGAAATTCCAATTGGCCAAGGCGGCGAAAAACATCAAGTTGGTTGACTTAGTCCCGTTGTTTTTTCGTCCCAAAGAGCACCTCGAACTCGGTGAAAACTTGTCGGCTTTGACCAACTCTCTGGCGGTTCACCCAACGTTTTTAAACCCCGACTTAGACCTAGAACAGTGCCTTCACAGCCCCAAACGGTGGGCCAAATCTTAGGCACATTTCACAGGGGAAGGAATCGTTTCTGTTTGTTGAGATGACAATTTTGAAATGAACCCATAAAATCGAACCCAGGCCGGCATAGCTCCAATGGTAGAGCACCTGTTTCGTAAACAGAAGGTTGCCCGTTCAAGTCGGGCTGTCGGCACCAATCCTTTTTTTCTCTGCCCTGTCTTACACAAATCACTCGATCTCCTTAGAGGCTGTGGAGTCCTGTCGTTCCTCTTGATTTAGTGGGTTTTTCTCGGGGGTATCTGGGCTGCCGAATTCTTGACGGGTCGCCAAAAAAGGGCCTATTCTAGACGAAAGGCATGTGCCGTTTGTTAGGGAGGTCAGGATGGAACAAGAATATGGCAAAAGGAACCGAATTGGGCTGTTGCTAGGCCCCCTGCTCTTTGTGGCGCTTTTATTGTTGCCTGTGCCTCCGGGGATGAAGCCTGAGGCGTGGTCTGTTGTTGCGGTGGCGGTGTTGATGGCCACTTGGTGGATGACCGAAGCAATCCCTATCCCTGCGACCAGTTTATTGCCCATCGCTCTGTTCCCCACCCTGGGGATCATGAAGTCCGCCCAAGCAACCGCACCTTACGCAAACCATTTGATTTATCTTTTTTTTGGTGGGTTTTTTATTGCCCTCACCATGGAAAAATGGAATCTACATAAGCGGATTGCTTTGCAAGTGATCCGTATCGTCGGGGTCGGCCCCAATCGGATTATTCTAGGCTTTATGATCGCCACGGCCTTTTTGTCCGCTTGGATTTCTAACACGGCGACGGCGATGATGATGGTCCCCATTGCTCTGGCGGTGATCAAGCAGGCGGGAGAAACGATCTGTGCAGAAAAGGACCACTGCGACCCAAGGCCGACCAAGTTTATGTTTGGGGTCGCCTTGATGTTAGGCATCGCCTACGCCGCTTCCATCGGGGGCGTGGCCACCATCATCGGGACACCGCCCAATACGATCATGGTGGGGATTGTCGAAAAGACCTTTGGGGTTCAAATCTCCTTTGCCGCTTGGATGGCCGTTGGCATGCCCTTAAGTCTTTTGATGCTCTTTTCGGTCTGGTTCTATTTGGTGAAAATTGCCTTTAAAATCGAGATTGATGAGCTCCCAGGAGGCAAGGAACTGATCAAAAAACAACTGGCCGACCTCGGACCGACGAGTCGGGAAGAAAAGATGATACTAGGTGTCTTCTTCTTTGTTGCTAGTGCCTGGACTGCCAGAGGATTTATCTCCATTCCTGCGCTTTCGATGGTTCATGATGCGACCATCGCCATGATCGGGGCGGTGATGCTTTTTGTGATCCCTTCGGATTTGAAAAAAGGTGAGTTCCTGCTGGATTGGAACACCGCCAAAAAGCTTCCTTGGGATGTGATTATCCTCTTTGGTGGGGGGTTGAGTTTGGCCAACGGGTTTAAAGTCACCGCATTGACCGTCTGGATCGGGGAGCAACTTTCTGGGTTGCAAGGCGCCCCTTTATTGCTGATCATCTTTGTGGTGGTTTTTTTGACGATCTTCTTAACCGAGGTGACCTCCAACACCGCTACGAGCACCATGCTCATTCCAGTGATGGCTTCAACAGCCGTCGCCATGGCGGTGCATCCCTATGGATTAATCGTCGGGGCCGGGATTGCGGCGAGTTACGCCTTTATGTTGCCTATCGCCACACCGCCCAATGCGGTGGTCTATGGGAGCAAATTCGTATCTATGCCGCAGATGGCCAAGGCGGGGTTTGCGATCAATATTTTTGCCTCGATTGTGATCACCCTGTTTGTTTACTACGCTCTCCCATTGATCTGGCAGATTGACCTGCACCAGTTGCCCGACTGGGCCAAAATTCTTTCTTAGAATCGGTGGAGGCACCGACCTGCCGATTTCACTGTGCTGTGATTTTGGCGATCTCTTCCATCCGGCGAATCATGTCTTTTAGCTTGTTTTGGCTGACTTGCCGAGAAAAGTAGACTTGCAGCCGGGCGACTAATTCTTCTTTGAAAAAGGGCTTTGCGAGGTAATCGGTCGCCCCAACCGAAAAGGCATTCAAGATGGTTTCCCGTTCGGTGAAGGCGGACAAGAAAACAATAGGCAAGTTATCAGAGGACCACTTCTTACGGACCTCCTGGCACAGCTCAAGCCCGTTCATGTCGGGCATTGCAAAGTCGGTTAGCAGCAAGTCGTAGGGTTGTGGGCTGTTTTTTAGCTCATTTAAGGCTTCTCGACCATTTTCCTTTGCGGTCACTTTCGGGCCCATGCAACTGACCAGTTGGGCGATCATTCGGCGTAAGATGGAGCTGTCCTCAACAATCAAAACCCTCAAGTCAGAAAACCCACCACCAGCTACCGGTAGGGCTTTGTTGATAGCATCTACCAATTCGTCTGCTTTGAAAGGCTTTGGGATGAAGTCTGCGGCGCCCGATTCAAACCAGCGGTCTCGTTCGTCGTAAGTGTCTTCCGCGGTCACCACAACCACCGGGATCTCTGACAACGCCCCGGTGATCCCCGGCTCAACGCCGCTACGAATCCGGCGGCAGAGTTCGTGACCGTCTGGATTTACCACCAAGACGTATCTTGGTTGAACATCGTCTCGACGAGTGATAGAACTTATACTTGGTTTCAAGGGGCCCGCTTATAGACGCAGGTTCGTGAACGGAGAACGCTCAACAAGGATACCCTGGTTGGCGAGGTCATTTTATGGAAACAGCACAACTAGACCGTTTCGGGAATCATCTTCACTCTAAAAGGTAGGAACGATTTTCTCAAAACACGTGTCCTTAAATTGAAACTAATGGCCGAGTCGTGGCGCACCGCTGGGTAAAACCGAAATCTATCAGGTAGGCCTGCACACCGCCGGATAGGCTGCGAGGTGTGTGCTACCCCCCCCCCTTTTTTTTTATCTAAAAGACCTAATCCCGTTTTTCTGACCTTACTGGAGGCTACCTCGTGCTCAGAAGGTGGGTTGCCCAGTCGGACTGTCTGCACTAACTCTTTTCTTTGGCTCTTCCCTTGTCGTCCTCCGGCTCTGTTTTTGCTAAAAACGTCATTTTTAGGAGACCTGCGGAGTTTTTATTTTCAGGTTTGGGATTGTCTCTTACACCAATTCTCGGCAATTAACAGCCCACCTGGAACAACTCAAAGCCATTTGGATCCCGGGCGGCTAGAGAACGCTCTTCCTTGACCGATGATCCTAGGTACTGGCTCGGCTCCTTTGGACTACAAGAGTTGCTGACTTATCCTACGCGACACCATGCGCTGGTTCGCGTAGCTTACCGGGGAGATAGACTTACCAAAAAGGAAGTCTTAAAGGTTTGCCTCTTGGTTGGATGCGGGTTAACGCTGCCTTTCAAGAAGCTTTTTTTTCATTTTGAGGGAGATGTAGTTACATGTTGAAAAAAATTTTATGTGCGCTGTTGGTTTCGGGCCTGTTGTTGAGTTCGTCAGCCTTAGCGAAAAGCAAAAAAGCAGACAAAGGCATTAACTTTGATACGTTGTTCACACCGGGTCCGGTGAAACAGCAAACCAGCGTTGGAACACGAGCCTTGTTCTTAACTAGCGGAGCGATGAGTGTCCGAGGCGAATATCGCCTGAATAAGCACCTGTCCGCAGGGTTCGATTATTGGTCTTGGGGGATTGATGCTGGTAGCTCGAAGTTTTCGATCACTGGGATGCAGCCTTTTGCACGATATTACCTATCCGGGGAACATGACGGCTGGTACGGTGGTGCAGGTCTTGAAATCGTAACCTTTGAATACACAACCACCAGCTTGTATTATGATTACACAACTCGGAGCTACCGGAATACGTCAAGCAAAGGGTCAGCTTCAGCGACAGGAATCGCGCTTGAAGGCGGATATCAGTGGCGTTGGAAGAATTTCTACAACGAGGCGAACTATCAGTTGTGGATGATGGGAGCCTTGGAGTCGAGCGATGGCAACTCAGTGAGTGCCGGCAGCATGGCAGGAATTGGGTATAACATCGGTTACTACTTCTAAACGCAGATGGCAATTTGCTCTTCCCTGTCAGGCCGTTCCTAAACGGCAGGGCGGGGGAGGTTTTTAAGTCGTCAGCCCCGGTTCCTTCCGGGGCTGAATAAAGGGCCGTCCTGGTCCGATATTTTGTTTTCTTTGAACTTTTCAACTAGATCGCCAGGAAGGAACCAACCAAAGGGTGAGCTTGCTCAGCGGTGTTCCCTTGAATTGTCAATGTCGCCTGTGAGCCCGTCTGTTTCGCCTCTAATACGTCCTGGTCTTTTGGGGCGCGGGAAGCCGGTCATGTTCGGTGGGCGAGAGAAAACTGTCCTCTGGTGGTATTACGGAATCGCCTTCAATTTGTGGGCAAGGGCGTAGTTGAGTAGATCTGCCGTCGTGTCCATCTGCATCTTTTTCATGATCCGCATTCGATAGGTGCTGATGGTTTTGGGGCTGACTTTAATATGCTCGGCGATGCTGATGTTGCTTTTACCAGCGGCCATTAAACACAACACTTGATACTCTCGGTTTGAGAGTGAATCGTGGAGCTCTTGACCCGGCTCTAGCTGAATCGCTTGGTTTGCCAACACATTGGCCAAATCCTGTCCGATATATTTAGAGCCTTGGCTGACCCGGATAATTGCCTCGGTTAACTCAGAGGCAACAAAATCTTTACTGATATACCCTAAGGCCCCGGCCTTCAGCGCTCTGACCCCATAAAGTGCAGCGGGGTAAACGCTGAGGATGATGATTTTTAAGTCAGGCCGGTAAGACAAAATCTGCTCGGTCAGCTCGATTCCAGTCCCGTCTTTGAGGTCGATATCTAAAATCAGGACCTCCCAGCGGACATTTGCAAGGTCGCGCATCATTTCAGCTGCACTGCTGTATTCTTGGATCAGTTCGATGCTCTCGCTCTCGGATAATATCCCTCGAACCCCGGCGCGCACGACCAAGTGGTCATCGGTGATGGCAATTAGAATTCGCTTTTTGTTCAATAGAAACCTTGTCCTTGTATGTTGTTGCTGTGAGTATGAAAAATAACTCGACAAAATGAAACTGTTATTTTGCTGCCTAAGCAGTATACCGAAATTAGGGGCGCTGGGCTGTCAGGTTTTTTCGCAGTTATTGTAGTCCAACGGTCTTTTGTTTACCTGAAAGAACATCCTGACTCTGCTTGAAAAATATATTTGCAGATCAATTACATAGTATATCTACCTAGGGAAAATGCTCTAAAATCTCTCAGATTCTTGCTTTCCTAGGAGCCATTGGATATCTTTTCAGAGGAGCTTTAGGGTGATACCTTCTGGAATATCCCTTCCAGAGGGCTTTCTAAGGAAAAATTAGTTTTGATCGGCACAATGTACTTAAAAAGTTTATATGGATGGATTGTTTTGGCATTCTTTTGCTTGGGGTGTCCAGCGTTTGCGCAACAGCCACTAACCCTTACTCAAACGAGCACAAAGATTCCTGTAGGGACATTTTCTGAAATCTTAATTGACCCTAATGGGGTGCTGAGCTTTGACGAAGCCCGAAACTCGGTTGACTTTGAACCGGTTCTGGTTGCAGCGCCGAATATGGGGATGACCCAAGACACCCACTGGATGAAATTTAAGGTCAAAAACGACTCAAGCCTCAGCGATTGGATGTTTGTAGTCCATGTGTCGACGATTGATCATATCCAAGTTTGGTGGCGTCAGGGCAATGGGGGGTTTACTCAGGCGTCCTTGAACGAAGAGGGTATCTTACAGCGAGAGTATCGGCTCCGACTTCCGGTGCTGCGCCTTGACTTGCCACCAGGTAGTGAAACCGAATTTTGGGTTAGAATTTGGGATGAAGGGACGACTCATTATCCGGTAGAAATCTGGAAGCCGGCGAGCTTTTATTTGAGTTACACCCGTGAAACCGCCATTTTTGGGCTGTTGCTTGGAGGGCTGGGCATTCTTGTTTTGTATAACTTCTTCATCTGGGCTTCGACTCGGAGCCGCCGGTATTTTTATTATTTCATGTACGTAACCGGGTTTTTTCTGTTTGATTTTTGGTATTACGGCTTCACCTTGATGTTTTTCCCTGAATGGATTTGGTCTCCTTCCAGCAACCGCTTTGTCACCGGCTCCCTTGGGTTTGGACTTTTCTGGATGGTGACCTTTTCTCGGAAATTTCTCGACATCAAAAGCTATGCGCCCCGAATCGACCGGGTGCTAGTGTGGAATACGGCGCTGATGAATTTGGGTACCTTAATTTCCTTGTCCCCTTTTTTCATCGAGGGGGCGCTGTTCATGAATATTTTTGCCCTTCCCTTATTTCTCCTGCTGCTCTGGGCAGGGGTTTTGGCCTTAAAAAATCACAACCCCTCGGCGAAACATTATCTCATTGCGTCTGGGTTTATGATCGTCGGGACGTTCATCACTGCGTTGCGCACCGTGGGGTTGACTGAAGCCAACCTGCTCACCGAAAATGGGGTGTTTGTCGGTGGAGTCTTAGAAGCCTTGTTCCTCTCGTTTGGTTTGGCGGCGATGTTTAACCGGATGAAAGGAGAAAAAGCCGACGCACAAACCGCTTTGTTGGCTGAGCGGGAAGCCTACAGTAGTCAGTTAGAAGTCGATGTTGCTCAGCGGACTGAAGACCTGCTGTTAGCCAATAGCACCAAAGATCAATTTTTCTCCATTATTGCTCACGACTTAAAGGGCCCTTTGGGGAGTCTGAAAATTTTGTTTGATACCTTCGTGAAGCCGGGAAAGACCCTCGAACCAACTTTACACCAAGAAATCGTGAAATCGACCACAGGGGTCTATGACCTCACAAAAAACCTACTGAACTGGTCTCAAGGACAACGTAAGTTATTGGAGCCGAAGAAGGAGCATTTTTGTCTTAACCAAGTGATCGAAGAAACCCTAGACTTGTTGAAGCAAAGTGCCGAATTCAAGGAGGTGGGACTTGTCTTTGAACCGGGTCCTGAGCTGTTTGTGTATGCCGACCGGGACATGACGCTCACTGTGACTAGGAACTTGATAAGTAACGGAGTAAAGTTTTGTCGGGCTCACGACACTGTGAGCTGCCGGTTGGCTCAGGAAGCACAAAGGATTTTGCTGTCCGTTGAGGACACCGGGGTCGGTATAGCCCTTGAAAAAAGGAAACAGTTGTTTCTTCCAGGGGACAATAAATCCGCGATGGGGACCTCTGGAGAACAGGGGACTGGGCTTGGGTTGTTATTGTGCAAAGAGTTTGTTGAAGCGAATCAAGGGGAAATCGGGGTGCAAAGCGAGTTGAATCAAGGGAGCCGATTTTGGTTCAGCTTGCCGGTGGGCTCGAAAGAGAAGACCCAAGAAAAAACCGACAGATCGGCTCTGTTTGAATGGCTGGAGGACTTGCCCGTCTTGCTCGTGGAGGATAATCCGCTGCATCTAAAAACAAGCAAACAGGCTTTGCAGCGGTTAGGTATGGATGTGCGAACCGCCCTTGATGGCGAACAGGGGCTGTTGATGTTTCAAAGCCAGCGGTTTGAAATTTTGTTTATGGACATTAACCTACCTCTTCTCAACGGAATAGAGTGCCTCGAACGAATGTCTGAGTGCTGTGAAGATATGCCGTTGTCGATTGCCTTAACCGACTATTCTAAAAAGGAACTGGTCGATCAATACGCCCATTTTGGCTTCGACGGGCTGCTCAATAAGCCGCTGGAGGTTGAGAACCTGCTGGATGTGCTCTCTGAAAATTGGGCGTAGAGCGGAAAAAGAGTCGCTGTAAAAAGAGCCTTTCAGGGGCGTTGGGCTTGGGCTTTACTCTGGTGTGATATTCTGAAACTTCCAGAAGTCATTTTGTTTGACTCACTTGAGGTCCGCTAGAGGTTAGCTAAAAATCACCTCGGTTGGGTCCCCTGGCCCGCCCCTGCCTTACTTTGTGGGAACGGCTACCGGTCGCTGCCAAAAGAGCGGTTTTCTCTTTAATGGGTCTGCTGCTGGGGACGACCCATGACGCCAGTCTCACCTTGTTTTTAAATGTTGTCCCCCCTCCCCACCAGTTTCTATTGTTCTTCCCAGAATCGTTCGGTCGAACGCCGAAGCCTGACAGAACTTGAAGGGAAATCCTACAGCCCTTGACCAGCGCTGGTCTTGACGACTGTCATAGACTTGGTAAACTGGAGCGTGGCTTAAGTTAAATGGCGACATTGGCCCAAGTCCGATGGGCAACATTGAAATCAAGGGGGAAGGCTATGAGAGGGAACTTGCGACGAAAGACTCAAGAAATTGAGCTGACCGGGCAATTAGTCTCCGATAATCAAAAAGCGGGAATAACCTTTTATTGGTTTTTTATAACGTATTTTTGCTGGCTACTCGTTGAGTCGCACAACCTGAAAGCTGAGCTCTCCTGGGGGCCTCTTTCTATGCTGTTGGGAGTCGCCTTCCTGCTCTGGCTGTTGGTCCAGACATCCTTTCGGCCTCAGGGGTTGTTTTTTATTGGATTCAACCTGACACTGCTTAGCACCCTTCCGATGCTAAGCGATGCGAACGGTTTAGTCGGCGAACCGGTTCAGTGGTGCGTCTCGCTGACGCCGATTGTCTTTGCTCTTTTACCGATATGGACTGTCCCCTGGTTGCTGGGTTCTTACGCGACGAACTTCTCCATCTTCGCCGGCTATGTGCTTTTAAATCAACCGGGATTCGACCTCACAGCTCAGCATCACCTCCTGAGCGTCTATGGGGTGATGAGTGGGGTGTCGATTGTCCTGGGGCTGATTCGGAACCAAAACTTTCGTCTCCAAGAAGCCAGACTGGCCTCGGTCTTGGTTCGTAGCGAATCAAAAGACCGGGTTGTTTCCCACCTCACACGGGACCTGAAAAACTCGATGGGCCCGCTCATTGAGGCCTTAAAATATGTTGAAAAGATGGACCTGGAACCCTTATCGAGATTTAAACCACAAGTTGCAGACTCCTTACAAAATACCCAAGATTTACTGTCAAATTTGCTGCGTTGGGCCGCACATCGGCAAGAACGGGTACTGGCTCAGGAGGGCTCAGTCTCGGTTGCTCGTCTGGTTGTTGAGGTACTCGACCTGTTTAAACACCCGGGGGTTACCATTCGGCCCTACATCACTCCAGGCCTGTTCGTCGCGGCAGATGAATTGATGGTTAAAACCATGCTTCAAACCCTCCTGCGCATTGGACTAAAGTCTTCTCGGCCCGGTGACCAAATCAAAATCGAAGTTGAACAGTCCAAAGATAGTGTCTTGATTTCTGTGCTCGACCCTGGAAAAAGCTTGCAGAAGAGGCCAGATGAAACGGCGTTTTCCCAGGAACGGGAACTGCGTCCTGGTGAATCCCCGGACAGCAAGTTGAAAACAGTGAATGGTCTTTCAATCTGTGACACCTTGGCTCGGCTTTGCGGAGGGAGTGTCTTTATCGAGCGTAACCCAGGAAGAGAAACGTTGTACCAATTGAACTTACCTCTTGGGGAGCCTGATGGGCTGAAGAGAGACGCTGCCAACGGGTCAGAGCATCTCATGATGGGGTTGTCAGTTCTCCTTGCTGATAAAAATGAACTACAGCGCCGGGTGACCCAGCTTGCTCTTGAGAAGATGGGCTGCTTAGTTGATACCGCAAGGGATGGAGCCGAGGCAGTCGAGCTGTTTCAGAAGCACCAGTATCAACTGGTGCTCTCTGACATTGATATGCCCGTGATGGGGGGGGTGGAGGCCAACCGGTTGATGCGTTCTGCTGATGTGCCCATGCCTTTAGCGGTTGCGCTTACTTCATACACCGAAAAGGAACTGGTCAACCGGTTTGGTTACCTACGTTTTGATTGCGTGTTACCCAAGCCCATGGACCGGCAAAAGCTCCTGGCGATTGTTCAAAACAACCTAGGAAAAATTAGTTATGCCCCTCTGTATAAATTGAGTCCTGCTGGGTAAAAAAGGAAAGACATTTTGAAGCCGGACTCGGGGAAAACTGACCTGTAAGAAGCCCACCGATGGGAGGTATACCTGAAAAAACGTCTCCCGGCCAAGGATAGAGCTTGATACATTTTGACCCTACTTAGTCGCTAAAGTTTTGACTCAGACGACGACCGGTTCCGATAATCAGTTGGGGGGGGCTGTGAGATATTTTGGGCTATGTCGGTTTTCTTTCAGGCGAACTGCCCGATGTTGCCGCCTGGAGAATATCAGAGGTCAACGTGATTCACAGTCGTTGGTTTTTTCTCCCAAAGGTGCCTGGAAGGAAACGTAAGTTCTTAGGTTAATGACACGTTGAGGTGCCGGGGCCGCCGGAAGTCAGTTTTTCTTGGATCTTGAGCTTTTATGTGGGACATGTTCACCAAAGACCGATACCGGCTTAGGTTACTGGGCCGTAATCTTCGCAATTTCTTCCATCCGGCGAATCATGTCTTTGAGCTTGTTTTGGCTGACTTGCCGAGAAAAGTAGACTTGCAGCCGGGCGACTAATTCTTCTTTGAAAAAGGGCTTTGCGAGGTAATCGGTCGCCCCAACCGAAAAGGCATTCAAGATGGTTTCCCGTTCGGTGAAGGCGGACAAGAAAACAATAGGCAAGTTATCAGAGGACCACTTCTTACGGACCTCCTGGCACAGCTCAAGCCCGTTCATGTCGGGCATTGCAAAGTCGGTTAGCAGCAAGTCGTAGGGTTGTGGGCTGTTTTTTAGCTCATTTAAGGCTTCTCGACCATTTTCCTTTGCGGTCACTTTCGGGCCCATGCAACTGACCAGTTGGGCGATCATTCGGCGTAAGATGGAGCTGTCCTCAACAATCAAAACCCTCAAGTCAGAAAACCCACCACCAGCTACCGGTAGGGCTTTGTTGATAGCATCTACCAATTCGTCTGCTTTGAAAGGCTTTGGGATGAAGTCTGCGGCGCCCGATTCAAACCAGCGGTCTCGTTCATCGTAAGTGTCTTCCGCGGTCACCACAACCACCGGGATCTCTGACAACGCCCCGGTGATCCCTGGCTCAACGCCGCTACGAATCCGGCGGCAGAGTTCGTGACCGTCCACATGGGGCATGTCGACGTCGGTGATCAGTAGGTCGGGCTGAAAGTGTGGCATCTTGACCAAAGCATCCGCCCCGTCGATGGCAGTGCCGACTTCGTATCCTTGGAGGGAAAGGACCTTGATCATGATATTTCTGACCGTGGGGCTGTCGTCGACCGCCAAGATACGCTGTTTCTTTTTCATGAGTAACCGGAATTTCTAGGTTCTTGAGGTACAACTCAAAACCGATCCATGGAAAGTGAAGCTCTGTAAAGGCCCTGCTATCGGTTCGTCGCTTAGGGACAATCGTTGTTGCCTTTTGAGACAAATTGGACATCGAAATAGACCGACTACAAAGGGGATTCTATCAAAGGCAAGCGAATTCATCCAGCGGAAAGAGCGGCAGGGGCTTTTTGGTTTGCAGCCTAATGGGTGCATTGTAGCCTTCGAGGCGATCAACACTTTTCGTTGGTTTACTTTGTAATGTAATTCATTGTGACAGCTACATTGAGGCATGGGGATTATTGACTGGCCCACGGGAAAAACGTAGAGTGAAGGTCGAACTAGAGCGAGTACTTATCGGTAAATGGAGCCTTCGAACCTAGAGTCGTTGATTAGAAGAAGTCGGGAGTTTGTTATGGATATTCAGGATCGAAGGTAGGGAGCAGGTATGTTTAAAATAGCCATTGGGCACAGTGACGAAGTGGACGAAGGACGGGCGATTGAAGAAGTCATCCGAGAATGCGAGGCCGCTTTACAAGGGGAAAAGCCTCAAGCAGGGGTGTTGTTTGCCGGGATTGATTTCGATCACAAACGACTGCTGGAGAAAATCAGCGAGGCGTACCCTGGCCTGTTGTTGACCGGTTGTTCTTCGAATGCCGAGCTTTCTCCAAAGTACGGTGTGGTGGAAGATTCTGTTTTGTTAACACTTTTTGCCTCGGATCAGATCGAGTTTTCTGTTGGGCTTGGCCAGGGGCTTTCTGGGGATCCCAAGAAGGTGACGCAACAAGCGGTAGACCAAGCGAAAGCTTCGTTAACCGGTGAACCAAAGCTGTGTTTTAGTCATTTCGACACCCTCACCAGCAGCGGGCTTGGAGTCCCCCAGGGGCTGAACCTAGCGATGGGAAATCAGGTCCCTGTATTGGGTGGAGCCGCAGCCGACCAGTTCCAAATCGAACACACCTATCAGTTTTTTGGGGACCAAGTTTTAGAAGACTCGGTTGTGGTTTTACTCCTCTCGGGGGACCTGTTGTTTTCCTATGGGGTTTCTTCTGGTCGTCAAACTACCGGGGAAAAATACCTGCTTGGTAAAATTGAAGGAAGCCGAATTTATGAGATTGGGGGGATGCGAGCGGTTGATTTTTACCATAAATACTTGGGGGATGTAGACCAGGAAATCACCAAATTTCCCTTGGCGATTTTTGAAGGCTCTGATGAAAACTTTTTCTTGCGCACTCCGATGAGCACCTATGAGGACGGCAGTATTGGATTTGTGGCCGACATCCCGAACGGGAGCCAAGCGAGGCTGACCCAATCGAGCCGCCTTGAAATCCTTGAAGGGGCTGAGCAGGCCTATAAAAAGGCCTTAGACGCTTATCCGGGGAAGAACCCCCAAATGATTAAGGTGACTTCTTGCGCCGGGCGGAAAGTGGCCCTGGGGACCAAAGTGAAAGAAGAATTTTCGATCCTATCCAGGGCATCAGCAGGCAAATTGCCGATTTTTGGATTTTATAGTTTTGGTGAAATGTGCCCCTTGCTCCCAGGGGACGGTTCTAAGCTTCATAATGAGACCATTGTTGTGTGCCTTGTGGGGGAAACATGAGTGAAAGAGCTCAGTTACTGGATCAGGTTAAACGCTTAGAGGCACAAAACCGCAAGCTAACCAAAAAGCTTCAGCGCTCCGAGGAGCACCGCGAATCTGCTGAGGTGGTGAACGATCGTTACCAGATCTTGCAAGCAAAGCTTTTAGAAGAAGCTCGCAAACGGGAGTTGGAATCGGCCCGTGCCCAGAGGCTGAGTAAATTAGGGTTTTGGACCTGGGATATCCTAAAGGACACCGTGGAGTGGAGTGACGAGGCTTACCTTGTCTGTGGGCTGGTCAAAGGCGAAGTGGAGCCGACGCTGGATAATTTTTTAAAGGTGATCCCAGAAGAAGATCAAGGGATCTTGCAAAGGGCCATCGGACAAGCTCTTGAGGATGGTGTGGACTATGCGATTGAACACCGTATCCAGTGGCCTTCAGGAGAAATTCGATTTGTCCAAGAATTAGGGGAAGTGGAGCGAGATGCATCGGGACAGCTCGTCCGGATGGACGGGACGATCTTAGACATCACCGACCGAAAAAAGGCGGAGGCCAAACTCTCCGAAGCCACTCTAGCCGCTGAAGCAGCGAACCAGGCGAAGTCTGAGTTTTTAGCAAACATGAGCCATGAAATCCGGACACCGATGAACGGTGTGTTAGGGATGACCCAGTTGTGCTTGAGCACCGATCTCACCGATCAGCAAACCGCCTACTTGGAAAAGATTTACTTTTCTGCCAACAGCTTGTTGCGAATCATCAACGAGATTTTGGACTTTTCCAAAATTGAAGCCGGAAAACTTGAGATTGAATCAAGGGGTTTTGATATCAACGACTTGTTCCACAGCCTCAGGCAAACTGTGGCGGCTTCTGCGCATGATAAAGGGCTGGAATTACTGTTCCGGCTAGCGGACGACGTTCCTTCCAATGTCCAGGGAGACTCCTTACGGATCACCCAGATATTGACGAATTTTGTGTCGAACGCCGTCAAGTTTACCCGCAGTGGGCAGGTGTTGGTGGAGGTTCGGGCTCTCTCGTCAGGCAAGGAGCAAGTGACGTTGGAGTTCTCGGTGACCGATACCGGGATCGGCTTGAGTGAGGAACATCAACATAAACTCTTTCAGCCCTTTTCCCAGGCGGATAACTCCACGACCCGTAAATATGGGGGGACAGGGCTGGGCCTTTCGATTTGTCGAAGCTTGGTCGAAATGATGGGAGGCCAAATTCAAGTCCGTAGTGAACTGGGTCAGGGCAGTCGTTTTTTTTTCAGCGTCTCCTTGGACGTTGACCCCAGCCTCAGGCCCAAGAACTCCTTCGCTGCTTTGAGTCTAGAAGGGAAGCATCTCTTGGTGGTTGATGACAATGCCACCTCCAACAAAATCCTCACCGACCTGTGCCATAAGAATCAAGCGAAGGCCACCGGGGCACAAAACGCCGAACAAGCCTTTGAAGCTTTGGTCGCCGCTGATCAGGATAACCAGCCCTTTGATGGTGTGTTGATGGACCTTCGCTTAGGGGCAATGGACGGCTTCACGGCTTCTAAGTTTATCCAGAACGAGTTGGGAATTCAGCGTCGACCTTGGGTGATTTTGATGGACTCAAACCCCAAGGAAATCCCTATAGACCAGTTGCAGGCCCATGGGGTCAGTGGCTTTTTGTTGAAACCGATCGACCCAGTGAGCCTGTCAAAGGCGCTGGCTAAAGTGCTGGATGGCACTCAGATCGTTGAACCTGTGTCGGTGGACCCCATAGACACGGAAGGTTCGGGGTTTGACGGTCTGCGGGTTTTGGTTGCTGAAGACAATTTGATTAATCAAGAAGTCGTGCAGGAACTTCTGCGTTCTGTAGGGTTTGAAGTTGATGTTGTCGGTGACGGGCAACAGGCTTTAAATCAACTGCTTGTTCAGACCTATGATTTGGTGCTGATGGACCTTCATATGCCTGTGATGGACGGTTACGAAGCGGTCCGTAAAATTCGTTTGGAGCACCGGTGGGAACAGTTGCCGGTGATTGCATTGACAGCAAATGCGATGCAAGGGGAGCGGGAGCGGTGTCTTGAAGCCGGGATGGACGAACACTGCTCAAAACCGATTGACCCCGAAGTGCTTTTTGCTAAAGTCGCTGCCTGCCTCTTGCCGGAGAAGAGAGGACCCGAGAGGTCCGTTTATCGGCCCCAAAGGAGAACGACTGGTTTGAGCCTACCTCCTTTGCCGGGGGTCGAAGTGGAAAAAGCGTTGAAACGGCTGGGGGGGAATCAGTCGTTATTTGCGAAGCTACTGCTGGATTTTCGCCAGTTTAGCAAAGCTGCTAGCGTGTTAGAGCGATATGCCCAGGAAAATCGGGTCGAAGAAGTTGAGCAGTTTGCTCATGACTTTATCGGACTGAGCGGAAACTTGGGGGCCACGGTATTGTTTGAAGAAGCCCGGCAGATCGAGGCTGCCGCCCAGAAGGGGAAGGTCTCCTCCATCCAAGGATTCACCCTAGCGTTGAACGAATTGCTCTCGCTCATCGTGAGTCAGGAAGAAGCTCTAACAAAGCTTTCAGAGAACCTTCAGGTAACCAAGCCGAACCGGGCTGATAGGAATTTGGAGTTAGCACAGATATTAAAAGGGTTAGAACAGGCCCTCAAAGCACGGCGGCCCAAAGAATGTATCGCCGAGATCGATCAGCTGAAACAAATCCATTGGCCGGTGCAGGTTGCTGCCGAGTTAGAGCAGGTTATATTTCGGACCCAGCAGTATCAGTTTCATGAGGCAGAAGAGCAGGTCCAGGCGCTCTTGGTCTCTTTGGAGGGCTGAGCCCCTCTGCTGGGGCTGAGATGTGCTAGTATGGAAGTTACTTTGCGCTCCCTTCGAGTGGCTCGAACCCGCAACCGGTTAGTTGAGAGGTTTGGCCATCAATTGTAGCAACTTCTCTAAGGCTAGCTTGTATTGGTACCTGTCTGTGTCCCGCAGGATGTCCTCTAACTCAAGGGAGAATTCTAAAGGGAGTTCCAGGGTGTTGAATTGGGCCTTGACGACCCCGCAGGCCTTGGGCTTTTTGGATTCAAGGGCAAGCTTTAGTTGCTCCAGAGCTTGGGAAATTAGGCCCTGATCAGACAGAGGGTTTTGCCCCCTTGAGGCTTCAGGCGTTGGTTCCAAACGACTCAAGGAATCGAGAGCCCGCTCAAGGGCTTTTGACAGGTCAGTGGCGAACTCTTTTGCAGGCTCATTTTGAATTGTCGCTTCTTCGAGCCGTTCCCCGGCTCTCTGAACCTCGGTGATCCCTAGGTTCCCGGCTGCTCCTTTTAAGCCATGGGCGAGTTCACCCAATTCTAGGTCGCTCCCTTCCCAAGTACGTAAGATATTTGGGGTCTCTTTGTACTCCTTGGCAAATCGAATCCAAGCCCGTTGTAACGAGAGCCCATTCCCCCCTAAACGCCTTAAAGTCTGGCTCACTTCGATCCCTGGGAGATCCGGTAAACTGGGCTGAACCGGTGGGGTCGAGGTTTCCTCCAGTCTCTCGTCGGCGGTCAAGGTGGCTTGGGGGTAAATCAGACGAACTAACTTGGAGAGGATGTCTTCGACTTCGATTGGCTTCGGGCTGTGCTCATTCATCCCGGCCTCGAGGCACCGCTCCCGTTCCCCTACCATGGTGTGGGCGGTCAAGGCGATGATCGGTAGCTGAGCTAATTTCGGGTTTTTACGGATTTCCTGGGTTGCTTCATAGCCGTCCATTATCGGCATCTGGAGGTCCATCAAGACCGCATCAAGGTGCAGCGAATTGGCCAAGTCGACCGCCTCAACGCCATTTTGTGCGACATGGATATCCATCCCAAAGGAGCCCAGGGTTTCGGTGATGATCTGCTGGTTAATTTGGTTATCTTCGGCCAGTAGAATTTGACACCCTGACAATTTAGAGACTTGCTCAGTTTGCCTGATGGAAGAAAAGCTAGTTTGCTGGCTCCTGAGTTGCTTCCCTCCAAGGCCGCTTAAGATCGACCCATGCAGGTCTGAGGGGCTGACAGGTTTAATCAGTAATGCAACAAAACCGAGTTCCTGGGCTTGTTGTAACAGCTGTTCTCGGTTGAACGCAGTGATCATCACCATCTTGGGTTTCGGCTCAATCAGAGAGTCCTTCTGGATCAGCCGGGCCAACTCTAGCCCATTGATATCCGGCATCGACCAGTCGATAAAGGCGAATTTAAAGTCCCCTTTGTTTTGCCTCAAACAACCTAACGCCTTTTCTCCACTCTCGGCTTCGGTAACCTTCAACCCAAAGGTTTCCAACGCTCGTTTGGTGATCATTCGAGCGTGGCGGTTGTCGTCGACCAGCAGAACACCGGCTCCTTGGACCTCAGGAATCGGTTCTAGAAGAGGCGTGGTTGCTTGCTGCCCGAGCCCGAGGTTGACGGTAAAGTAGAACCGGCTCCCTTGGCCAGGCTCACTTTCGACCCAAATTTCCCCGTTCATCAGTTCGATGAGCCGTTTGCATATGGTGAGTCCTAAGCCGGTTCCACCGAAGCGGCGGGTGGTTGAGGTGTCGGCTTGTTCGAAGGATTCAAACAGTTTGTGCTGTTTTGATTTGTCGATCCCAATTCCTTGGTCTTGGACCATAAATCTGATCTGAGCTCGTTGCTCGCTTTGTGAGAGTAACTGAACCTGGATCAGAATCTCACCGGAATCGGTGAATTTGATGGCATTAGAACCGAGGTTGAGCAATATTTGCTCAAGCCGCATCGAATCGCCGATGAAATTACCTGAAACCTCTGATGGGAGGTCAAATAACAATTCTAGCGACTTTGCTTGGGCTATGGGGCTTAGTTTATGGCCCAGGCCTTGGATCAATCCTTCCAGTTGAAATTCTGTTTCCTCAAATTCTAGCTTGTTGGCTTCGATTTTCGAAAAGTCTAAGATGTCGTTGATGATCCGCAGCAGTGAGCGGGCGGAGACGTCAATCTTGGACAAAAAATCGTGTTGCTTTGCGGTCAGCTCGGTGTCCAAGGCCAGTTGAGTCATACCGATCACTCCATTCATAGGGGTGCGGATTTCGTGACTCATATTGGCTAGAAAATCGCTCTTGGCTAAGTTGGCTTCCTCAGCCTGCTCCTTGGCGAGTCGCAGTTTTGACTCCACTTCCTTTCGTTGGATGATTTCGTAGCCCAAGGACAATGTCTTTGCCGCAGCCAGTGCGAAGTTCTGCTCTCCTTGGTCCCATTCTCTGGTCCCGCCAATGTGCTCTAAGTGGATAACCCCGACTTGGTCGCCTAAGACTTGAAAAGGGATGTCTAGGGTTGCGCCGATTCCTTTAGGGGCCAAATAGGGTTCAACGAGCTCTGCGGTCAGAGGGTCGGTCAGGCAATTGGAGACAGCCATGATTTCATTGTTCCGGTAGCCCGCAAAAAAGGCAGGGAAATCGGTTTGGTGTAAAATGGCTCCTGAGTTGATCTCACCTGTGGAAGTGGTCACCTCAAACTCACAGGTGAGTTGCCCCGGCTCATCTCGAGGGACCCACAGGCCAACGTATCCGACTTCTAAGGCTCGGCCAACCAAGGTGACTAAGTCTTCGAACGAAGGGTCTCTCAGGTCAAAACTAGCCAACTCAGACATTCCCTGAAAGATGCGGGAACTTTTTGATTCTTCGAGTTTTCGTTCTGTGATGTCCTGGATGGTTCCTAGTATTTTGATCGGTTCTTGCCGCTCATTAAAAACAACCTCCGCCAACTCAACGACATGAATGATATTGTTCTGCTGGTTGATGATGCGGTGCTCCACCCTATAGTCGGTTTCACCGGCGAAAATTCGTTTGACATTGAGCTCAATCAAATGCCGGTCGTCTGGATGGGTTAACTCAATGAGCCGTTCATAGGTTGGGGTAATGGACTGAGGCTCAAACCCGAAAATCCGGTAGATCTCGTCAGACCAGGTCAACGTGTTCTTCACGATATTCCAGGTCCAATTTCCGATTTTTGCAATATTTTGGGCGTGGTTGAGGGCGTCGGTTTGCTCTTTTAAGGCCTTTTGGGAAGCCTTGCGGCCAGTGATGTCGTGGTAGGCCCCTAAAATACCGGTGACTTTGCCCTCTTGGTCACGCATCGGTAAAACACTCGCTTCAATCCAAAGGTTTTGACCTGTAATATCATGGCGCCTGGTTTCTGTGGCCAGGAACTGGGAGCCCCTTTGAAGCGCCGATGTTTCTTGTTCACCCAAGGTTTGCTGGTCCGATGCCCAAGGCAGTTCTGAGTCAAGTTGACCGGTGATTTTTTGGGGGTTTTCCAAGCCAGCGTCGTTCGCGCAGAGTTGGTTACACCCTAGATATCTTAAGTCGGCGTCCTTCCAGTACACCCGTACAGGGATGGTGTTGAGGACAGTTTCAACCATGGTCTTGGACTCACGAAGCTGTACTTCGGTGTCGATTAAGGTTTGGTTGGTGTGTTGTAGTTCTTCGGCCTGGGCCCCTAAAACCTTGGTTTGGTTGGCGACCTGCCGCTCTACCTCTTCGTTTCGCTCTGCGAGGAGGACCGCCTCACGCTGCAAAACTCTCAAGGCAAATAAGCTTAAAGTCGAAAATAATAAGATCACCACGCCGCTTGCGGCCAATTCAAGGAAAGGCAAATCGTTCAGATGAACCGATAAGTGAGCGACGAAAACAAAGTTTTGGCTCGGCCCTTTGATGACTAAACGGCTGTGCTGGGTTGCAAAGGGGACAGAAATACCGGTTGCGTTGTCGGACTGTTTGAATAAAAGCTCTTCTTTCCCTCCTTGGGCCGGGTCGGTGAAATAGACCTCTAAGGCCATTGAATCGCGAAGAAGCCCCGGGGCGATCAAGGCGGTTTCGTCAAACCCTAAGAGGTATAAAGCCCTCAATTGACGCTGGTTCTTACCGAAAACTCGACCTGAATATCCTGCACTGACCATGAACGATTGGGCTTCGAGTCGGCAACAAAGGCTTCGTTTGCCGATAACGATAGGTAAAGCGCTCGATTGTACATGGGTCAAGGTCGATGCCCACTCTGGCGAAGAAGCTAAGTTCCAGCCGAGGACGATGGAGTTTTCGACAGTGTAGGGCTCAATGAACCTCAGAGGAAATAAGTTATCTGGGCTTGTGGAGTCTCCTTTGATCTGAAAGTCCAGGTATCCTTGGTCAACCATTTGGCTGACAAATTTCTCTCGGCCTTTTGTTCCCACTCGAGGCAAATAGGCGACGGAGTTTAAAAACGAAAAGCGCTGGAATAAAGGCGCTGAAAAGGTAGAAAACTCGTCTGCAGACACTGACGTTGAGGATTCAAAGAGGGAATCCAAGTGGTAAAGGATTTCTTGGAGCGAGGTGATGTTTTTCGTGAAGCTGGCTTCTACCTGAACGAGCCGGTCTTCTAGGACTTTGGCGTCTTGTTGGATCTGGTAGTTCCAAGTGAAACCAAGCCCGATCAGGGTTAACAGTAGAATTAGAAAAACGGGTGTTTGTCGTTTGACTTGGTCGAAGGTCGAATTATTCATCGGCCTCCAAAGGAGTCGCTTTGAGCAAAAGGTCGTGCTCCGAATTAAAACCAGCAGATTTTAACAGTTGAGGGTTATAGTATAAATGACTTTTCCGGTTCGGGGAAATGGGGATCTCGGAAGCCCGGCGCCCGCTGAGTATGGCCTTCGCCACGTCTCCCGCCCATTGGCCTTGCTCAACAGAGTCTTTGGAAAAAACAAGCATGACGTAGGGAAGCATCCACTGGTAATGGCCTAAGGTGAGTCGTTTGTTCTTGTGTTGGAGAACTTGTTGCCCTTTGTGACCGTCCCACCCCTGGATTCCGTTATAATTGCCAAAAATAATAAAATCGAAGTTCTGGCCGACCCTGACCCCTTCTTTCCACTGGGCCCAATTTTTTACGAAGTGCGCCTTGAGATTGATGCCCTCTGAGGCCATTTTTCGAGCGATATGTGTGAACTCAATTTTTTCGGTCGGCACGTCTGAGGAAAGATATACTCCTCGTCGGGCGGTGGGTAAGGTTTTTCGGAGTCCGTCAATCATGGCGCTCACCGGGGTGACTTCAACCATTCCTGTGATATTCGGGGCCGGGTATCCGTAGGCTTCGACACTCCAATTGACCCCGCAAAAGACCACTGGAATTTTGGAACCTTTGAGGTGAGGGGCGACTAAGAAGGCGGACGCATTGTCGTCTGAAGCGATCACGATATCAGGCTGAAGTCGTTCGATCAGCTCCAAGGCCTCAGTCGCCTTTAAACTTGCATGGGAGCTGTCTGGGTGACGTTTGGTGTCCATAAAAAACTTTTTAAGCTCGCAGGCACCTTCTAAAGATTGGGTTAACCCTTTTTCGATTCCATCATTCCATGGGTATCCGGTGTGATAGGACGAAACCCACAGGCAGACCGCCGCTTGCCCGGAGTAAGGCAGGACCAACAGGAAACCAAGGACAAAGAACCCCCATTTAGACATGGCCCTCTCCTTCTGCAAAATCAAGGAAGACTTGGGTTCCGTGCGCAGGGTCCGGTTGAGCGGTGGAGGTGATCTCCATGACGCCGCCGTAAAGCTCCATAAATTTCTTGATCAATGGCATGCCATAGCCAGTGCCCTCCTCACCTTCGGTGCCCGGGAGGGTGGTTTTTTTGGACAAATCAAAGAGTTCTGTGAGCAGCTTAGGGCTGATCCCGGTTCCTTGGTCGGCGACGGTCAGTCGCCAGGCTTTGTCTCGTTTGAGTGCGGACACGGTGATTTGCGAACCAGGATAAGAAAATTTAATGGCATTGGTTAGCAGGTTGTTGATCACCGAATTGATGAGTGAAGTTCGTTCAGCTTGGACCCAACTATCGGGTTTTACCTGGACTTCCAAGTGAACATTTTTCGCCTCTAATTTGGGGTTCACTAACATCACAGATTGCTGGACCGCTTCAAACAGATCGACGTCATCTAGCTCCAACTTTTTGTCTTTTAATGCCTCCATCCGGCGGACCAAGGCGATCATTTCAAGGCCATGGCCGGCGGCTTCAAAAATGATAGGGAGAAACTTTTCGCTCATTTCCGGCTCGTCGGCGATGATCTGCGAGAACGTGGAGATGCTGGCGAAAGGGTTGGCTAAGTCGTGGCAAAGGGTATGAAGCAAGGTCTTATTTTCTCGGTTGGCTTCGGCTAACTCCTTGAGCTGTTGTTCGACCAGCTGGCGGCTCGAAAGGAGTTCTAAGTGGGTGGAGATCCGGGCGTTAAGCTCGGCGGCATTAAAGGGTTTGGTGATGTAGTCCACTGCCCCGACTTCAAAGCCTCTGATGATGTCTTCAGTAGCGGTTTTAGCGGTGAGAAAAAAGATGGGAATGTTGGCAAGCCGTGGGGCTGCCTTGATCTGTTCGCAGACCTGAAACCCATCGAGCACCGGAATCATCACGTCTAAAAGGATGAGGTCCGGTTGGAGGTCTTTTAAAATTTCTAACGCCGCCCCTCCGTCGATAGCTACTGAGAGGTCATACTGATGGCCCAACATTGCCACCAAGAGGTCTATGTTTTGGGGCGTGTCCTCTACAATTAAAATGTGTTTTAATTCTTTTTGTTCTCCCATCTCCTCATTCACCTCGAAGTGCCGTACGCTCTTCGTCGAAGTCAGCGAGCTTGAGTGCGGTGAGGCGGAATTCCTCTTGAACCTCTTCAAAGAGGTCCACCAAATGGGGGTCAAAATGGACGCCTCGACCTTCTAGGATGATTCCCACAGCCTTCTCGTGAGTGAAGGGCTCTTTGTAAACCCGCTTGGCAATCAGGGCGTCGTAGACATCGGCGATAGCCATCAGCCGACCGGCTAAAGGGATTTTGTCTCCCTGTAAGCCGGTAGGGTACCCTGATCCGTCCCATTTTTCGTGGTGGTTTCCAGCGAGGTCTTCAGCGTATTGCAGCACCGGTTCGTTTTCTGCCATTTCACGAGCTTGGCCCAGGGCGTTTGCCCCGATGGAGCTGTGGGTCTTCATGATCTCGAATTCTTCTACCGTTAGTTTGCCCGGTTTGAGCAAAATATGGTCTGGAACACCCACCTTACCAATGTCGTGCATCGGGGTTGCTTGGACGATCAGGTCGAGTTTGTGATCTGTCAGTTGCCCAGTGAAATGCGGGGATTTGAGGACTTTTTCGCCGAGGAGACGGACGTAGGTCTGGGTCCGTTGGATGTGTCCGCCGGTTTCTGGGTCTCGGTGTTCGGCAAGGACCGACATGCAGTAGATCGCCGCGCTTTGAACCAAAGCGATTTTGCGGGTTCGCTCAGCGACCAGTTGCTCTAAATGATCGTTTTGGAACTGTAACAGGGTCTGGGTTTCTTTGAGGGAAAGGTGAGTGGCCACACGGGCTTTGACTTCCGCAATTTCGAAGGGTTTGGTGATATAGTCCACCGCCCCGTAGGTAAACCCAGCGGTTTTGTCGTCAACGCTGTCTTTTGCGGTGATGAAAATCACCGGAACTTGGGAGAGGTGGGGCATTTTCTTTAGTTCCGCCAACACCTCAAACCCGTTCATTTCCGGCATCATGACGTCCAAGAGGATCAGGTCAGGGGCTTCTTCTGCCGCCGCGTCAAGGGCCAATCGACCGTTTGTAGCCACCCGGATGTCATAAGTGTCACTGAAGGTGTCGACTAAAATATCGAGATTGGTTGTGACATCGTCTACCAGTAGCAGTTTGTGCATAGTTATCGCTCTGTGGGCTCTTTGTAAAAAGGGATTCACTGTGGTTTGAAACGCTTTAGTATCTCACTGTCGTTAACCTAACAAAGGGGTGGAGAGTCTAAAACTGTCAAAATTCGCACTGTAAACAGGGGACGAACCTATCGTTAATTTTTTTAATTGAGATCTAGGTGGTTTGACCTTGCGTTCAATGATGCCAATAAACACCAGCGAAGACAAACTAATTTTCCCAGTACAAGCGATTGGTTTCTTTTTGTCTGTGGGGTAAATAACAAGCTGTTGTTTTCTGGCTGAGGTCGAACGGTTTTCGGTGGCATGGTCGGGGGGGGGCTGGCAACGGAGACCGGGGCTTGACTGAGCGGAACACCATGGTCTCCACTGAAGCCTCTAGAATTGTCATCAACAGGGAAAAAGACGATGGATTGTTTTGATGTGATCGTAGTTGGCGGGGGGGCGTCCGGCTTGATGTGCGCCGCGGTGGCCGCCCAGTGGGGCAAAAAAGCGCTGGTGATCGAGCGCAACGCAAAGTTGGGCCGAAAAATCTTGGCTTCTGGGGGCGGGAACTGTAATTTTACCAACCTTGATGCGGGCCCTGAGGATTACCGGTCCCAAAATCCTCACTTTTGTAAGTCCGCTTTATCTCGCTACCCTGCGCAAGCGTTTATTGAGTTGGTGCAGTCCTATGGAGTGAAATACTACGAAAAAAAACTGGGCCAATTGTTTTGCCATGAAGGGGCCCAACAGATTTTAGAGTTGCTGGTGGATCGCTGCAAGCGCGTGGGAGTCCAGGTGCTCAGCGGGCGAGAGGTGCAAAAAGTCACCCAGGCTGGGGGGCGGTTTCAGCTGGTTGTCGGCCCTGACCGGCTTGAAACGTTAAACCTCGTGATGGCCACAGGTGGACTCTCTTTTAAAGGTCTTGGCGCCACAGACTTCGGGTTTAGAGTGGCCGCTCAATTTGGGTTGGCACGAGTGGCTACAGCCCCAGCGTTAGTCCCTTGGTTATTTGGGGGGTACCATTCCTTGGCGGGGTTGTCGCTCCCGGTTCAAGTCACGCTGAAGGGGCAAGTGATCCACGATGACCTGCTGTTTACCCATCGGGGGGTTTCTGGGCCCGCTGTTCTTAAAGCCAGCCTCTACTGGGAGCCAGGAGATTCCGTGACGATCAACTTTTTGCCAGATATTAATTTGTTGGAGCAAGTCGAACAGGCGAAACGAAAGGGCGGTGTGAAGACAGCTAGCCGGTTGCTTAGCGGGTATTTTCCGACCCGGTTTGTGGACTTTTGGTTGGAAAAAGAAGTGGTGTTACCGGCCAAGGACTTGCAGAATTTTAACCAACTAGAAATCCAACAACTGGTCGAATCCTTTCACCAATGGCGGTTTGTACCCCAGGGGACCGAGGGGTACAAAAAGGCGGAAGTGACTGTAGGTGGCGTGGATACGCAAAACATTTCCTCGAAAACCATGGAGGCCAAAGCGGTGCAGGGGCTTTATTTTATCGGTGAATTGCTGGATGTCACCGGGTCTCTTGGGGGCTACAACTTCCAATGGGCTTGGGCATCGGGCCATGCCGCAGGGGAGGCGATTGCGGCCAAATAAAGGAGTGACTGTGGTGCATGTTTGCCCGAGGGGAGCAGGGCTTATTGGCTTTACAAGGCTCCGGGATTTACGCACACTGCCTGGGTACCGTCTGTACCCCAAGTAAAATAACTGATTTTGAGAGCCTTTTGTTGTTGGATCGATTTCTTTTTTTGCTTCTGCTGACATCGACCCTTTGGGTCGCAGGTTGTGCGCCTCAAGGGGCTGTGGCTCCAGGGCAAAGGGACGATTACACCCAGACCTTGGTGTCTGGGGAACTGAGAATCTTGGTCTGGCCGCAGCCGACAAACCAAAACCCCGGGGTAGACCCTCTTTCGGTTGAGCGGGATTTGGCGGAGGATTTTGCCTATTCTTTGGGGCTGGCACCGGTGTTTTTACAGGTGAACAACTACCAATCCATGGTGTCCCAACTTCGCCATGGTCAGGCCGACCTAATCGCCGCCCAACCTCCGGTCGCTTCGGACTTGAACCGTGAAGGGCTCTTCCCTACCGCGAACCACCGGATGCGGGGGTTGTGGTTAGTGACCTCAAAAGGGACAAAGCTCCCCAAAAAACGTCGTGACATGTCAGGCCACTCGTTGTGTGTTCGTAATTCGAGCTTTGCGATTTCCGCTCTAACAATGGACCCCAAGGTCCCGCACTTTGACCAAGTGGTCTGGCCCTTTTCGATGAGCACCAAAGAAATCCTACAACGGGTTGGCTCGGGGGAATGTGCAGCCGCTTTGGTGGATCAGCTTTATTGGAAGGACCATCATCGAGAGTATCCTGGGCTTAAACTAGGCCCTCAGGTGATCGCTCCTCGGCCCGTGCCTTTCGTTGTGCGGGAGAACTCTAAGCGACTGCACCGCCGGGCGAACCTCTTTTTGTTTGGCCGAGCTTTAGGCCGTAGAGCGCAACGAGTGTCGACCGGGGATTGGAACCAGATAAAAAAGGCCGGTGTCCTCAGGATGATCACCCGGCCCAATAACTTGAATTTTTTTGTCGCCAGTGGGCAACAACAGGGGTTTGAGTATGCTTTGGTAAAACGTTTCGCCAAGCAACACCGGCTTCGGCTCGAAGTGGTCACGCCGTCTTACCACTCTGAACTGCTCGCTTGGTTGAACTCGGGCAAAGGGGACTTGGTGGCAGCGTCGATGACGGTCACCCCGGCACGGGCCAAACAAGCAGACTTCACCAGAGCCTATAACCACACCAAAGAAATGGTGGTGGTTCGTAAAACAAACCGGAAGATCAACCGGCTGAAAGACTTGGCGGGGAAGACGGTGCATTTGCGTAAGTCCTCTAGCTTTTATCAGACCTTACTTTCTAAAAAAGTCCCTGGGTTAAAGTTAGATTTTTTGCCCGAAGATATGGAGACCGAAGACATCCTGCGGGAGTTGGACCATGGGTCGATTGATATCACCGTCGCTGATTCCAACTTGGTGCAGGCCGAAATAGCGGCCGGTCGGTCCTTGCGAAGTGCCTTCAGCCTGGCTAGAACCAAACAAGCCTGGGCGGTTCGCTCCACTAACCCCAAACTCAAAGCAAAACTCAACCGGTTCATTGCCGTCGAAAGTCGCTCCGGGTTGGTGAAAATCCAACGGGAAAAATATTTCCAGTCTCGGTCTCTTCAGCGGCGAAGCCATGGGGTGTACCGGGCCGACAGGTATGGTCAAATCTCTCCTTTTGATGAAATGGTGCAGGAAGTGGCGGATCAGTATAACTTTGATTGGAAGCTGATCACGGCCCAAATGTACCAAGAGTCTCGGTTTAACCCGAAGAAAAAAAGTGCCGCCGGGGCGATGGGTTTGTTGCAGGTTATGCCCCGAACCGCCAAAGAAATGGGGTTGAAGAACCCCAAACAAATCCAAGACCCCCGGGTTTCTGTTGAGTTGGGGGTCAAGTATTTGGCCAAAATGTTTGATCGTCTAGAAGACGTCCCTCGTCTCAAAGACCGGGTCTATTTTGCACTAGCCAGTTACAACGCTGGGTATTACCATGTCCAAGACGCACGGATCTTAGCCCGGCGCCTCAAGCTGGACCCGGACCGGTGGTTTGGGAATGTGGAGCGGACGTTGCGGCTTTTAGAACAACCAAAATATTATCGCCGAGCGAAATACGGATATTGCCGAGGCTGGGAGCCGGTTCAATATGTCACCGAGATTCAAAACCGATATTCTGTCTATGTGGAACATGTCCCCGACCCTGGGTTATAAGGCCATACTGACGTTCTTGTTTGTGGTGTCTGCTACAGTGTTGTTGGCTGCTCCACCGAGGGAAATCGGAAAAAACCTCTACCAATACCCCAATGGCGACCGCTATGAAGGGTACCTTGAAAAAGGACTACGTCAAAAATACGGCGAAATGAAGTACCGCAATGGTGATCACTATAAAGGTTTTTTTAAAAATGACCTGAGGGTTGGCGAAGGAGAGATGACGTTTGCCAATGGTGATCACTATAAAGGGGACTTCCAGGGGGGTAAAATGGAAGGCCATGGGGTGTATCATACCAAGTTGGGGTCGGTGTACGAAGGGCAATTTAAAAACAATTTCAAACACGGGATGGGCCGGTTCACTCACCCCAACAAAGATCAATTTATCGGTGTCTTTATCGAAGGCAAGCAGCAGGTGAAGGGGACCTATAAGCTCAGCTCTGGGGAGGTCTGGATTGGTCGGTTGATCAAAGGGAAAAAACAAGGATTCGGGACCTACATTAACCAACAGGGGGACCACTACGAAGCCAGCTTTTTTAATGACCTACCTAATGGCGAAGGCCGCCTTGAACCCAAGTCCGGGGGTTTTTATCAAGGCAAGTTTTTGAAAGGGAAATTCCATGGCCTCGGGCATCTTGAACAAAAGGGAGCGGTTTATATCGGTCAATTTTACTACGGGTTAAAACAAGGTGACGGTGAACTCACCTACCCGAATGGAGACCGATATAAAGGCAAGTTCTATAAAGACCAGCTCCACGGAAAAGGCAAACTGACCTATGAAGAAGGGGGCTTTTACTCAGGTCAATTTCGTCGAGGTCAGTTTTCTGGTCAAGGTCAACGGGTCTGGGCGAATGCTCAGCGGTACCAAGGGGGCTTTGTTGCCGGGAAACGGGATGGCCAAGGAACGATGGTTTACATCAACGGAGACCGATATGCCGGTGGCTTCGTGAATGGACACTTGCAGGGAAAGGGAGTCTATACCTACGCTAATGGGGATAAGTATAAAGGACAGTTTCGTTTGGATATCAAACAAGGAAAAGGTCGGTTCTTTTTCGCCAATGGAGACCGGTACACCGGCCCGTTTGTAGACAACCTTTTTGCTGGCAAAGGGGTCTTTGTGTACGCTGAGGGGCATCGATATCAAGGGCAGTTTGTCGCCGGTAAGTTCGAGGGTAAAGGGGTGTTGACGTTCAGCGATCAGGGGCGGTATGTCGGGTCGTTTCACGAAAACCTCTTTTCAGGGAAGGGGGACCTCAAATTCACCAATGGTGACCAATACACCGGTGATTTTAAAGAGGGCCTGTTTGCTGGCACTGGCGAGTACCGGTACCGTAATGGGGACCGGTACCGAGGGGATTTTGTCGAAAACCGTAAAGAAGGCAAAGGAACCTTTGTGTTTGGTAAGGGCGACAAGTACCAAGGAGAATTTCAAAATGACCGGTTTGAAGGGCAAGGAGAGTACCGGTCCAAACGAGGGTTTGTCTATAAAGGGGCTTTTGTTGCCGGAGAGTTTCAAGGCACCGGACGTTTGGAATTTAAACAGGGAGTCTATGAGGGCGAATTTTCTCAAGGCCGTCCTCAGGGGCGGGGAGTGACAACCTATTCAACAGGTGACCGACACCAAGGGAATTATCAACAGGGGCAATTTGAAGGGGACGGGGAATATCGATTTGGGCCGAAATCTAAGGAAAGCTATCAGGGTGGTTTTTTAGCGGGACGCCGGCAGGGCGAAGGGAGCTATACCCGGGGGTCAGAACAACGTAGCGGGCTTTGGCAGGCCGGTGCTTTGGTGAGGGAACAATGATGCGGTGGCTCTTCATTATACTGTCCGGTTTTGTCGTGGTTTCCTGCGCCTCTCAAGTCAAGGTGACCATCGACCAGCAATTGGATGAGCGAGCTCGTCTGTTCCCACGCAACCCGGCGGCTCCGATCAGCCGGATCAATGCCCGGCTACCGACTCCCTCAACCGCTTGGAAGGCGCCAAAGAAAAAGAAACGCTAAGGGGTTAGGTCGAGGGATGCTCCTTTGGTCCAAGCCGAACGAGAAGAACGACGCTGCTCAGCAGGTGGACCGTTAAAAAACAACCTCCTGCCCAGAGCATGGCCTGCCCGGCAGATTGTTGCTGTGCTAAGGTGAATCGGGCACAGACCTGGGCAGGTGATTGAAATAAAATCAGCGCAAAGGCACTCCACATCGCAGTTGCGTAGATACCGGCGGCGATACGGATCATCAGATTCAGTGGGCCTAAGCTGGTCCTCAACCCCAGACCTGCCAGAAACAAGCACAGGTGCATCAACCGATCGACCCCGTCACCAACCACTGCTAAGTCCAGCGACCGTGGAATCATCCAAAAGAACACAACACCAAGACTCAAGATGAAGAGCCCGAAGGCTTTCGGAGGGTCGAGAAGGTGGGAAAAACGGCCTGTTAACAAGGTGCCTGCCAGGATCAATAACGGGATTTGGACCAGCATCTGGAGGGCCATATCCCCGTCGAGGTAGAAATCAACGAGGGGGATAGATAGCAAGACAAAGAGCCCTAAAGAAAGAATCTTCATGGTGTCTCCGCCAATAGAACCTGATCTAAGACGTCCAGGCTGGGTGTCCCGACAAAGGAACGGAGCAAAACCCCTTGAGGGTTGATCAAAAAGGTTCGGTTGTCATGGACGGGATAGCCTTGTCGGTCTTGATCGACCCACATCCCCATATGCCGCAATTGCTCCCAATAGGCCTCACGGTCAACGCCCTCTCCGGGAGTGGCCAAGATCCAGTCCTCCGGCGCGCCATAATGCTGCCAAACTCGGTGCAGCGAGTCAGCGGGGTCCCACTTCGGGGCGAGGGTGATCGTGAGTAGCGCGAGGTCTGTGCGTCCTTGTGCTTTTAATTGTTCACTGATTTGATAGAATTCGCCCATGGTGATCGGGCAGGTGCCGCCGCAGCTGAGGTACCCAAAGGTCATCAAATAATACTTCCCTCGCAAGCTAGGCAGCAACCAAGTGGCGCCTAGCTGGTCGGTCAGCAAAATAGAGGGAGGAGCCTTTGGCATTGGTGCCGCCGACTCCACGACATAAGAATAGCTTGTGAAGGAGCGGTAACCTAAGGTCCACCAATGGATCCCCCCCCAAAGCAAAACCAAAGCTGCCAATCCAGGAAAGGCAGCTTTGGCGTATGTACTTAGCTGGCCCAAGCCTTCTTAACTCCCTTGAAGACCGAAGCGTAGTAGGCCAAAGCCCCGACTGCGATCAAAAGAATAAAGACGACTGATAAGGCTGCGGTCGATTGGCCGATGCTGGTGACCTTTTCGACCGGTAACGAATCGTAGTTTGCCATTCGCCTTGGAACCGACTGGATACCGGCGTAAAAGAACATGGACACAAAACCATATCCGCCAACGACGATTCCCCACAGCCCCGCACGTGCCAGCTTGTCGTTTTCTTTGGGGCCCATTAAGAAATAGACGACCCCTAAGAACAGCAAGACCACCCCTAAAAGGAAATAGGTATGGAAGTGCGCAGGGACCCAAAGGGTGTTGTGCAAGTAAAGGTTAAACTTGATGGTCGAATCCACGACGGCAGCCAAGCCACCAACGATCCAACCCATGATCCCGAGGACAAAGGCCAAGGGTACAAAACTCCACTTCATGTCGGAGCGGTAAACCTGTGTGATCACTCCAAAGACCGTCACCACAGTTGCAGGAACCGAGCTGAGGTAAGAAGCAAACTGACCGATATACTGGATTACAGTTGGCTGTCCAAAATCGAAGTAGAGGTGGTGGAAGTAAGCGACCAGCACCAAAAAGAAGGCTGCGTTCCAAGAAAGCGCGACCAACCGGTTCATCTTCCAAGGCCGTCCTGAGAAAATAGGAAGCATCTCGTACACAGCAGCAACGCCGAAGTATAGGGTGATGTTCACCAAGGTGTGTCCAAAGAGGAACACCATGTTTTTCATGAGTAACGGATCAAAAGACAACGTCGGCACAAGCCACTGTGCTAAATAAAGCAGCAGTAAGACGGCGCCAACGACGGTCGTCAAGGCTCCGGCCAACATGGCCACCATCAAGATGGTCATCATTGGGGGCAATTCTTCTTTCGGTGTCTTGCCGGTGATATATTCCCAACCTAAGGCGTTGGTGAAACCGTACCGTGCCGAAATAGCTCGTAGGATATCAAGTTGGCCTAAGAGCCAAGAAACACCTAAGAGGATCAAGGAAATCACCGCTGCACCGACAGCCCAATGGGGCCAAGAACCGAAAAAGGGTAGGGGATACAGCACATACCAACCGGCGCCAAAACGACCGATTAAGGTGGCGATAATCAGCCCCAACACGCCCAGTAAGGTGAGGATGTAGTTAAATTTGTAGAGCCCTAAGCTCGGGCTGGCATGTTGAGCGGTGAGGTACCAAACCCCGACGTAAGCGCCGACGTAAAGAACTCCAACCATACCCAAGCCGTGTAAGGTCATGAGGGCGTAAAAAAGATCAGGTGGTAAATCGACCATCCCAGATTGGGTCATTCGCATGGCCAGTCCGAGTAAGACCAAAATCAGGAAGACCACCAGCCCGGTTATGGCGTAGACGATGGACGTTCTTTTAGCCGCTAAGTTTTTATCAGTCATGTGTTTCTCTCCGAGGTTATTGGACTTGTAGTTGGCTGGTCATCACAGGGTGCCCAACGCCGCAGTATTCCATGCAAACGATATGATATGTACCCGGTTGATCAAAACGGTAATAAAGCTTGGAATCGTATCCTGGCATCGCCTGGGTCTGTGTTACAATATCCCCCGCTGCGTTGTAGATCCCCATGCCGTGGTTGACATCTTTGCTGCTGATAACGAACTCCACCAGTTTCCCGGATTCGATTGCATCCGCTTCAGATTGGTCTGAGGTGTTGTGTAGGGTACCCATTTCCCAGCCAAACATTTGCCCGGTTACCTTCACTGTATAGTCAGGAGTTTCTCCGGTCGGTGGAAAGTAAGGGAGCCCTTGTAAGGTGCCAAAGAGGGCAATGATGATCACGGTGATCAAAAGAAGAAAGTAGTTCTTTCTGATTCCGTATATTTTAGGAGCGACTGTATCAATCGATTCGGTCTGGTTGGTCGAGCTAATCAGCCATTTGGTGATGGCAAAAATGAGCAACGTACCTACCAGGGTAATAATTCCTGCGTGCCAAGCCATAATCGTACCTCGGAAAGCCTGTGAGCGACGGGGGCATAAAGCCGCCATCTGGGAACAACATCAATCGGCCTTAAGACACTGTTATTGTGAAATAAGAAAAGATGTATTAAATATACTTGTTTTAAAACTAAACTAACCTGATCATCAAAGCAACATAAAAAATACCACTTTAAGTACAGCGGCGACTATCTCTTGTGAAATTGGCTCATTCCCATTACGCTAGGGGCGTCTCTTCCGAAATCGGGTGCTGTGGGCACCGAGTTAATGTAGGCAAACATGCGTTTAAAAAAACAATCTGACTATGCGTTACGGGTGCTGATGTATCTTGCCGCAAACAACCGAGAAATCTCGACGGTCAAAGACATCGCTTTGTTCTTCGACATCTCCCAAAATCACCTGATGAAGGTGGTCCAGGGCTTGAGTCATTTGGGGTATGTGAGAACGGTGCGCGGGAAAAACGGCGGTATTTGGTTGGATCAACCGACCGAAGCCATCAACATCGGGGCGGTTCTACGGCAAGTGGGCGAGGAAAACGAACTTGCCGAGTGTTTCGTTGAGCACAGCCAGTGCCGCATCGAGCGGGTTTGCAAACTTAAGCAGATCTTGCGACAGGCCAACGATGCCTTTTTTGCGGTCCTCGATGAGTTTAGTTTGGCCGACATTTTAGCTTCCCCCTCAACGCTCGAGGCTCTTTTGGTCCCGTCGGACCTCTCAGCGGTTTGAACCCTAGCTTTTAGGGTGTTTCGTCGTTGCCGCCCAGCAGTCCTACTCAACGAAAAACCGCTCTTGTGTTTGGAACTGTCCGAACACCTCGGCCAGGTACCTCAGGGGGGAGGGAAACGATGACGAACTCTTCGAACAGGTCGAATCCTTTGAGGACCCGAACCTTTGTTCGAAAGTTGTGATACCAGTGGTTCCTAAATAAAAAAATAATTTATTGGACCCTCTCTTGGCCATCAATTTGTTGTGGTTGACAACCGCTGAGGGAATCCATATTTTTCAAAGGGCTCTTGCCTTGTTTAATCCACTCCATCTTCAGGCTTTTTCATGCCCCTTCCCTGGTCTCAAAAACGTTTCTTGATCTGGTCCGTCTTAGCCTTTTTGGTGTGGTGGGCAGGGGTTGGTCCTTCGGACGCCTATGGGTTGTTTGTGTTGATTGCCCTGGTCGAAATGCTCGGTTGGGCTTTGAGGAAACAATGGGTAAGTAACGTAGAGTCGCTGGTTGCTTGGGTAAAAGAGCTCAGCACTCAAGCTCGATCCCAGAGGTTGGTTGTCCTTTTCCTGGTGACCAACAGCCTTGTTTGGCTGCTGGTGGTGGTTCTTCGGTTTTATGGTTTTGGGCTGTTCACCTGGGACGCCGGGATATTTTCTAATATTCTATATAACAACGCCCACGGCGAATTTTTCAGTTCCTACCTGCAAGTCAATAACCTAGGGGACCATTTCTCTCCGAGCTACAGCCTGTTATCTGTTTTTTATTTGATCACCCCTCATATCCACTGGATGATGATTTCCAAATGGGTGTGTTTTGTGGTGACACCGATTTTGTTTTACAAGCTGCTCTTGTTTGAATTGGACGATAAGGCTGCCGCCCGTCGTTGGGGGCTGCTGTTAGCGGCCCTGTGGCTCGTGTTTTACGCGCCGAGCGTCAACGCCATGAGGTATGAGTTTCAGCCCTCTGCGTTGGCCCCGCCCTTTGTTGCGGCGGCCTATTTGTTTTTGCGTAAATCCAATGGGCTGATGTTTTGGCTGACCATGGTGTTTCTCTTGGGATTCAAAGAACACCTCGGGGCGGTTTGGATTGGATTTGGCTTGAGCATGGTTCTGCACAAAGAACGGCCAAAACTGGGGGTGTTCCTGATGGTGAGTGGGACCTTGGTGATTTACCTGACCATGTTCCAAGCGATGCCCTATTTTCGGGACTACGCCCCGAGTTGGAGCGGTTTGGAACGGGTGAACCTGTGGGCTGATATACCCCAAAAAGCTTGGTACTTAGTCCGTTTGGTGTTGCCTTTGGGGATGTTACCTTTGCTGTTCTGGAAACGAGGCATCATGGCGGGGCCGGCGATTGGGGTGAACCTGCTCAGCCGGGTTCCCACCATGTACTCCGCCCATTACCACTACGACGATATTTCCAGCACCTTGCTGATCTTGTCGGTGATTGTCTCGGTGAAAGGCCTCCCTGCACTCAAACCCCTTTGGGGGGCTGTGCCTACCGGTGTGCGGCGGACCGGGCTGTTTTTTGCCTTTTTCATTGCGTTGAATTTTTTACCTCGAAGTGCCCCTCGGTACTTGTTTGAAACGATCCCAACCGCCGCCCACCTAGAGTTGGGGAAGAGTCTGGACCGGTTTAACCAAGCCTACCCGGACGCGGAATTTATCACCCAAGACGTTTTAGGCCCCCATTTGCTACGCCGAAACATTCGGGCGATCAAACATTGGGACGATTTCAGCTGTCTCGGGCCTTTAGAGGTGCTCTACGAAGACCTCCCCTTCCGTTTCGTGTTGCTGTCGCCTGTCGCTGATGCTTTCCAGGTCCACGACCTGCCAGGGTGCATTCGGGATTTGGAAGAAAGCGAGGATTATGAAAAATTCTGGGATCAAGGCCAACTGTTGGTGTTTGAGCGCAAAGCGAGCCTTTGAAATGAGCAATTAAAGACTAACTTACTGCAATTATAAATTTTTTAACTTATTTCCCGCGTTGTTATTCTGTTTCACAAGATGGTCATTCCGTAAATCCCCCGAGTTCTTTGGATTTCAGTCCTTTCCCCCTCCTTTCCCCTCCTTTCCCCTCCTTTCCCCCTCCTTTTTTCCTTAGTAAATATCCCTACGGTATTAACCCCAAAAAAAATAAACCCCTCGATCAAGGCAGGGTCTATCAATACAGTCCCCTCCCCTGGGAATGCGAAAAAAAACCGTTGATATTTTGGGGCTTTTTGAATTAAGATAGCTTCTAAAATTACAATGTCTTAGCGGAGACATCGGACCCCTTTGATTGGATCGACTTGATTAGAACTCAGCGTTTTATATTGTTTCTCGGCCTATGGCTCGCTATAGCTAGCTCTGCGGTTGCGATGGACATGGAAGAGGCGATGGATAATGTATCTGAGCAGTTCAGCCAAACCGATTTCGTGAAGCTCGGTGAGAAGAACATCATCATCGAAGTCTCCAACCTCCATTCCAAAAAACGAGATCAACTTGCCAAAGCAATCGAGACCCAACTCTACCAAGCGCTGGGCAAGCATTTCAGCGAATTCAAGCTTCTGTTCCTAGAAGACAGTTTAGCCGGGATCAGTCTCACCAAATCGATCTTTATCAAAGGCCAATACGAACTTGAGGACGAGCAGGTTGTCGCCAATTTTAAGGCGCTCATTGGGATGAACGGCGAGGCGGTCGCCCAAGCGAAGGTGAGTTTTGATAAAAAGAAAATTGTCGATGACGCCCTGGTGGCGGTTTTGGATATTGAGGCTGGTGATTTAAACGGCCAGCAAAAGAAGGCCTTCAGCGACCTGTTCCGCTCCAAACTCGCCCAATCAGGCACCATGAACTTGGCAAGTAGCGCCGATGTTTCCAAAATGAACCCCGAGGCGATCCAGAAATCTTACGGTTGTACCCGTGACGAGTGTGCGACCTTGATCGCCGAACAGCTCGGGGTGGACCGGGTGGTCTCGGTCAGTGTGTTTAAGATGTCTGAAACCAAGATGATGCTCAGTGCGAAGATGATGGATGTCAAAAACGGATCGATCCTCGCTTCGGAGACCGTAGAACACACTGGCGGGATCGACACTTTAGGCAAGGGGTTGCACACCCTAGCCGAAAAAATGACCGGTGGCTCCATCAAAGCGGAAACCACCAAGGCGCTGCTTTCGAACGTCGCCAAACATTTAGGGATCGGGGTTGCTGCGGTGGTGTCCTTGTCCCAGTCTGATACCAGCGCCAAAAAATACAACAAGTTGGCTAAAGAAAACGCCGCTTTAAGCCAAGAATACGCCTACGCCAACACCCAAGCAGAGTTGGAAAAGATCAAAGCCCAGTATAGTGGGAATCAAAAAAAAATGACCCAATTGAAGCAGCAAGTGCTGCTGTTTAATAGCCTGTCCCTCGCTTGTATCGGCTGGGAGGCTTACCTGTATTTTATGAGTGCCCCCGCTGCGGCGCCTGCGGTGGCGTTAGATAAACAATTGAATAAACCTCAATGGGCCCTGTACCCTCCCCGTTACTCTGGGGAAACGGCCCGCATGAATGTGGAATTTAGGTGGTGAAGATGAACCGAAAAAACGTTGCACTGATTTTATTGCTCGCCGGGCTGTTTTGGTTGCCTGGCTGCAATGTTGAGGATGCAGGGGCGAACAAGAAACAACTGCAAGCACGGCAGCTACCTACCGGGGTCGGCGGTGAGATCTTGAACGAATTGGCCGCCAAAATGGACGCTGCGGGGTTCAGTCAGGCACAAAGCCAAAATGTTCTCGATGGGGCTTCGGTGACATTGTATGGCGAAGGACTCTCGGCTTCCGAAGACGTTGGGGCCGTTGCCCCGGTGGTCATGCGAGGGGCCCAGGTCAGTTTGGCTGAAACCGATTCGGGCATTGAAACTGCGGAACAGCGGTTAAGCGCCATCTCGGTGATTTTGGAGTCGGTGGTGAAATCTGCTTCCCTCAGAGTCGGTTCCTTGGCCAATCAAGTGGGCCCCAGGTTTGCCCTTTCTGCGAGCTTCGAAGCCGTGATAACCAACATTGTGATCGCCTCGACCGGAGCGATGGACGACTCTGGGGTCCAGGTGGACGTGATGGGCGACAGTATGGGCACGGTGATGAGCGGGCTCTTTGCTAGCCTGCCGGGGCTCGGGATCGCCGACGCAGATATGAGCGCCTTTTCCAATGCCTTGGTCGCCGGGGCGGTTTCTGCCCTGGATGAGTCGGGGCTGGCGACAGCAAATCTTTCGAGTGCCATTGATAAGGTGATCACCTCTTCGGTTGCGGGTTTGCAACGTTCGGGGATGAGTAACGCCATGGTGCTCAGTACCACCGGCGGGGTTGCCGGTGGGGCGATCAGTGGCTTGAAATTGGCCGGTGTCAGCGACAACGACCTCAGCACCTTTGTTTCGAATGCGGTGAGTTCTAGCCTAGGCGGGCTCGCCGCCATCGGGATGTCCACCGCTGAAATCAGCGGAGCGGCGGAGACTGTTGCGGACAAAGCGATCCATGGGATGCAAGCCGCTGGGTACTCCTCGACCTTGATTGAATCCTTGAGCACCCCAGTGCGTAATGGGGTCGACCAGGGGCTGACCAAAGCAGGCTTTTCAAATGCCCAAAAATCGACGGTTGCCGGCCGGGTGGACACGGTCACCCGAACCGCGGTTAGCAGCGTTTCTCAAGGAGCTGTCACCCTGGCTTCGTCAGGGTTTGTGATCACTAAAATCAGTGGCCGAACCTCTGAAGATGGGGCGACCGCTTACTTTTTTGTTTCTTTGAGCAGTAAACCCGATGCGGATGTGGTGATCCCGGTTTCCAGTAGCAATCAACTTGAGGGGACCGTCTCTCCAACGAGTCTGAAGTTTACGGCGGCGAACTGGAAGGCCCGGCAAAAAATCACGGTGACCGGGGTGAACGACGATCTGCAAGATGGTAAAACCGCTTATAACGTGATTTTAGGGGCGGCGACCAGTACCGACGCTTTATACAATAGCAAAAATCCCGCAGATGTTCCGGTGGTGAACTTAGACAACGACACCGGTGGGTTCATTGTGACTTTGCCCAGCGGTGCGACCAGCGAAGCAAAAACCAAAGCGACCTTCACGGTACGGCTACAAAGCAAGCCCACTGCCGACGTGTTGATTCAGGTGAACAGTTCCAACACTGCTGAAGGGACGGTGTTCCCCAGCAGCTTGACCTTCACAACCCTCAGTTGGGCCTCCCCACAGACCATCACGGTCACCGGGGTGGATGACGATTTTAAAGACGGGGATAAGTCCTACTTTGCGGAGCTTGCTCCGGCGGCTTCGACCGATCCGGTCTATTCGGGGATGGACCCGGTGGACCGTCGGGTGCTCAATAAAGACAATGATTCTTCTGGCCTCACCGTCGGTGCGATCACTGCCCACACCAGCGAGGCGGGCTCAAGCGCCAGCTTCACTTTGAAGATGGCCAGCAGGCCGCTGACCAAAGTGACGATCCCGGTTTCGGTGGACGACGCCACCGAAGGCAAGTTGCTCATCACCAACGTGATCTTCACCCCGGCGAACTGGAACAAAACCGAAACCGTCACCGTTTCGGGGGTGAACGACGACGCCCAAGACGGCGCCCAGACCTATCATGTGGTTTTGGGGGCAGCGGTTTCCGACGATGCGGATTACTCCGGCATCAACCTCACCGATGTGACGGTGATCAATGACGACAACGACACCGCTGGGATCACGGTTTCCCCGATTTCAGGAAACACCAACGAATCGGGGGGGACGACCGGTTCGGCGACTTTCACGGTGAAGCTCAACACCAAGCCGACCCGTAATGTCACCATGGCGATCAGCTCTTCAGACACCACTGAAGCCACGGTCTCACCAGCGACCTTAACCTTCACTCCAACTGACTGGAATGCCAGTAGCCATGTGGTCACCGCCGCTGGGGTTGACGACCTCGTGATGGATGGCGACAAGCCCTTCACCATCACCTTGGCCAACGCCCAAGGGGACGCTGCCTATGCAAATAAATTTGGTACCACCGTCACGGCGAAGAACGTTGACAACGACACCGCCGGGTTCACCGTCAGCGCTGTTTCGGGGACGACCAGCGAATCAAAGGCAACGGCGACCTTTACAGTCCGTTTAAACAGCAAGCCGAGCCAAGACGTTTTCATCAGTGTGGCTCCCCAGGACACGACAGAGGCGAAGGTAGACAAAAGCTCACTGACCTTTACTTCCAGTGCCTACGCAGACCAAACGGTGACCGTCACCGGGGTTGACGATGATTTGATCGACGGCAACCAAGTGAGCCTCATCCGGTTGACCCCAGGCAGTACCGACGCCAATTATAGCGCCCTTGGGGCGAAGGACGTCTCGGTGACCAACCGAGATAACGACAGCGCTGCCTTCGTTATCAGAAACTCTAGCTTGGCGACCTTGACCACAAGTCTGAGCACCACCGAAGCGGGGGGACAGGCGACCTTTTCTGTCGCCTTGGCGTCCAAACCAACCGCCAATGTGGTGATCAGTCTTTCCTGCTCCGATGCGACCGAAGGAAGCATCGACAAAACCACCTTGACCTTCACTCCCGTTAACTGGAAAGGGGTGCAGGTGGTGACTGTCACCGGGGTGAACGATGACATCATCGACGGGAACCAAGTCTACTCGGTCATCCTCGGGGTTTCCCAGAGCGTTGACCCGAAATATAACGGCGTCAAACCCCAAGATGTTGGGGTGATCAACACCGACAACGAAACTGCCGGGATCACCTTCAGTAAAGCTGAGGTGGTGACGGCGGAACGTGGGTTGAATGATAGCTTCACCGTGGTGCTGAACTCCCAGCCTTTTGGTAATGTCACCGTCCCGATTTCTATCACGACCCCTTCCCCTGACTCGGCCGAAGCGAGCGTCAGCCCCGCTTCGCTTACCTACACGATTTATGACTGGAACGCCCCTAAGACGGTGACGGTCACTGGCCTGCGAGGCACGAACTTACTTCGAGACGCCAACCAGCCTTATACCGTTGTGTTTGGAGCGATGACCAGTAACGACTTGAAATACTCAGCGCTGAACCCGCCTGACCTACCAGGAACCAATATCGATATGGACTCCCCAGGGGTTGTTTATACGAAGATCAGCGGCAACACCTCAGAAACCAACCTCGGTTCAGCGACCTTCTCAGCGGTACTCAACAACCCGCCGACCACGGGGAATACGGTGGTGATGAACCTCACCTCTTCGGACACCACCGAAGCGACGGTGTCACCAGCTCAGTTTACGTTCACAGCTGCCAATGCGTTGTCTCCTAAAGTGTTTACCGTGACCGGTGTGGTTGACAACATCATGGACGGGAACCAACCGTTCACGATCAGCACGACCCTGGTTTCTGGCGACACCGGCTATAACGGCAAATTTCCAACAAGCCAAAGTGCAACAAACACCGACAAGGACACCGCAGGCTTCGTTGTCTCAGCGGTCACCGGGCAAGCGACTGAAGCCGGTGGGACAGCGACTTTCACAGTGAAGTTAACCAGCGCCCCGATCACCGGGAACGTGGTGTTGGACGTCACGTCTAGCAACACCGCAGAAGCCACCGTGAGCCCCGCTCAATTGACCTTCACCAACCAAAACTGGGGCGCTCCCCAGACGGTGACCATCACCGGGGTGGACGACTCGATTGACGACGGAAACCAACTGTTCAACGTGGTGTTGAACACCAACCCGAGCACCGTGGACTACTCCGCTCAAGTGGGTACGGGGTATAAGGTGCTCAACCCGCCGGATGTCAACTCACTGACCAACACCGACAACGACACCGCCGGAATCACAGTGACCCAGGTTTCAAACACCACCACCGAGTTGGGAGGGACGGCGAGCTTTAAAGTGCGCTTGAACAGCCAACCGCTGGCGAATGTGCAGATCCCCATCTCTAGTTTGGACACCACCGAGGGGACGGTGAATTTATCGACCAACAACCAGCGTGTGCTGACTTTTACACCAGGTACCGGTGGGAACTGGGGCACGGACCAGACCGTGGTGATCAAAGGGGTCGATGACTTGATGGCCGACGGAAACAAGGTCTACTCCGCTAAGATTGCGGCGGCGATCAGTGCCGATGCCAAGTATAACTTGATCAACCCGGCAGACGTCAGTTTGACCAACACCGACAACGACACGGCTGGCTATATTCGCACCAATTCCACCTTGGTGACGTCCGAGTCTGGGGTGAGTTCAACCTTCACAATCAAACTCAACAGCCAGCCGAGCGGTAATGTGGTGATCGACTTTGCGGTGACTGACACCACCGAGGCGAGATTAAGCCATAGCCGGCAGACCTTCGGCACCACGAACTGGGCCACCGTTCGGACCATAAAGGTTACTGGGCTGGATGACACGCTCAACGACGGGAACCAACCGTTCAACGTGACTTCGACCTACAACACGACGTTGAGCTCCGACACCACCGGGTATTCGAGCCTCAACGGTTTGGGGGCGTTGTCTTATCTTAATAAAGACAACGAAACAGGGATCAGTGCTTTCAATTTCAATAAGTCCCTGAACCCCGGTTTACAGGCGAGCCGGATCGGCCAGTTCTGGGCGAACAACGAAATCCACCTGTGGGTTGAAGGGGTGCACATGGTCACTGCTTTGAAACCGAGCATCAGCGGTTTTGGGACGATCAGCCCGGCGAGCGGGGTGGCCCAGAACTTCACCAACCCGGTCACCTACACCGCTACTGCTGCCGATGGGACGGTGAAGACCTATAAAGTCATCGTGCACCGGTTCCGGCTGGTGCCGGATACGGGATATCTCAATTGCTTTAATGAACTGGGGGTCCAAAGAACCTGCCCGGCACCGAACGACCAGGTCAACGGCAGTGAGGACGTGAGCTACACCCACAACGCCCTCAGTTATACCGCTTATGCCGACGGAACGGTCCGGGATAATGTGACCGGGCTGGTGTGGGCAAGAGCGGTGCACACCAATGGACGGCAAAGCTGGGCGAATGCTGGCAAGCTTTGTAATTCCATGGTCTATGGAGGGCGGTCGAACTGGAGGCTACCGAACCCTGTGGAATTGATGTCCCTGCGCCGAGGTGGAACCGGCCTACTCTCAGGAAGGATGGTGGACAAGGTCTTCACTTCTTGGAGAAACCTATTCCACTGGACGGATAAAGCGTTTGAAGGAACCCAGCACGTCGGCGTCACCTTCGTGGACCCTAACCAGACCTATAACCACCGGGTGGGAGGTGGTACTACCCACTACCGGTGTGTGTCGGGGGACAACATACCCATCTCTCTACAGGACATGGGGGACGGGACAGTACTCGACCACTCTACCCGCCTCAGATGGCAGCAAGGGGAAAACAAGGCGACGACCTGGATGGGCGCCTTGGTTGGCTGTGAAGGTTTGACCTTAGCAGGGGCCACCGACTGGCGTCTGCCGAATTATAAAGAGTTGTTTAGTGCAAATTGGTATCATGGGAACACGAACCTACCGACCTTCCATAGGTACCTCTTCCCGTCGTCGTCAACAGGGATGGCCTATTGGAGTAGTTCGACGACCCACGGTGTCGCCCAAAATGCGACAGCGCTCTATAAAAACGACTTGCTCCAATACCCCAAGACCAAGGCCCTGAATTACCGCTGTGTCCGGGGAGGGAAGTAGTCTGTCGCCTGGTTTCTGGCCCCCCTCTGATGAAGGGGGCGAGCGCCGGGTGGGCAGAGAGGCTTTGGTGCCAACCCCTAGAAGGCCCTGGCTCTACACAGACGCCCAACACCTCGGTCTCAGTAAGGAAAAATCGGGTTGAACCCTGTCGCTCTAGAGACGTCGCCCTGGGCTGGTGCCCTAGCGGACCAGGGATTTGAAGTAGGCCGGTAGGGGTGCTTCGAAAGTCATCGGTTTTTTGGTGTGAGGGTGGATCAGCTGTAAAGAAGCTGAATGTAGGGCCAGCCTTTTGCCATCCTTCCCGGCTTCGCCGTACACTCGGTCCCCCACCACCGGCGTGCCGAGGTCAGAGAGGTGGACCCTGATCTGGTTTTTCCGGCCGGTCAGGAGCTCCAGTTCCAGCAAGGTGTATGGGCCGGATCGCTTGATCACCTGATACTCGGTTGTCGACAGCTTCCCCTGGGCCTGGTTTTCGGTTGAGTATACCTTGTGCGCGGCATTTTCCGCCAGGTAAGTGGTGAGGCTCCCCTTTTCTTGGGGCAAGGCCCCCCGGACGATGGCGAAATATTTTTTGGTGAATTCAGGCCACTGATCTTGTAGGAAGCGCTTGACCTCTTCGCTCTTGGCAAAAACGATCACCCCCGAGGTGTCCCGGTCCAACCGGTGGACAATAAAAACCCGATTTTTAGATTTCTGGTTGCCCCGTTTGACATAGTTGGTCAGCAGAAAATAGGCGGTGTTCTCTTTGACCTTCTCGGTGCTGACGGTCAACAGCCCGCTGGTTTTATCGATCACCAACAGATCGGCATCTTCGTAGAGGACGGTGATCCCTTTCGGCTGAAATCTCTTGGGCGGGCTGTTGAATTTTTTTCGGGTTTCCGACATGGGCACAGGGGCAGGAGGTTGGTGGAGTCACCCAACAACAATGCAACTGATCCTTTTTTTTTACAAGGGTTCTTCAACAGGTCACAGAAACGAATGTTGGGAGTCTGATCGTTTCCCCGTTTGATGGACACCTTAAGTTCAATTAACTGGTGAACAGGAGGTGTTCAAAACAGGCCATAATCGTAGCCCAATATCGGTTATGCCTTGATGGGTTAGAATCAATGGCGGAGGCGTTAGAGAATCGAACTCTACAGGGACTTTATCCAAGCCCCTCTTTGGAGACAAAGAACCTCATGAGCTACACCCCTTTGAGGTCGACCGGCTTAAACAAACCCTATACAAGAAAAAGGGCCTGAAGGACCAGACAGTCAAAAACATTTTGGAACTGGTCCGGCGCTTGGTAAATTGGGGCCGAAAACGAAAGGTGACGACCGGCTTAGGCTTCGAGCTAGAAATGCCCAAGCCCAACAACGTGATCAAGGAAGTCCTACCGCCTCAAATGGTCGCCAATCTGCTTGAAGCCCCGGACGGGGCCGAGGATCAAATGGAAGCGGGGTTTATCAAAATGTGTTTGTTCACAGGCCGCAGAACCGGCGAAATCTGCAAACTTCGTTGGGAAGACCTGGACCTAGATCAACAATCCATGTTTTTGCGGAACACCAAGACCAACAAGGACGAACTGCTGCCGATAGCCGACATACTATCCCAAATGCTACGAACCATGCCCCGCTGGCATGAGGAATGGGTCTTCCCAAACCACAACGGAGAAGAACGAAAACGGCCCGATCTGCCAGGGAAACGAATCATCCGAGAAGCCGGAACCCCTTAATTGATATCAACGTACTCAGGGAAACAAATGATAGAAAATGAATTTTTTGAATGGCTCTTAGCCAATTATCCACCGACTGTTGCACAAACCAGATTGGCGAATTGCAAAAATGTGGAAAAGTATGAGGGAAACTTAGAACAGCATTTTGCCAACGATAAAGGACAGTCCTTGCTTGAGAAGCTTTCTTATTCGACAAACGATCAGCGAAACAATCGACCTCCAAAGCACAAGATCCCAATAAATGGAGATATCCGCACTGGCAGCTCTACGCTAAAGAGCGCATGTACCCTTTATTTTAAATTTAAGCTTGGAATGGGAACTAAGCCTTCCGAGGGGGGTAAGCCCAAAAACTGCGAATCGAAAACTCACCAGAGTAAAGAAGCCTCAAATTTCCTGGCCTAGCTGGGAAACTCCGAGTGATAAGGAGTTACTTGAATTGGTACATTTGACTGCTCGGTACATCAAATTTGTGAGCCCTGAAATAGTGCGGCGAATCGTATCAGACAATGACAAAAATCGGTCTGAGTGGTCTGCAAAACTGTTGGGCAGGGATGTTGATCCGCAAATATACCTTTGGGATGGTTCGCCATGCGCTTTCCCTGGCGTCAGAAGGTACGCTGGAAGTAAAGAAATTGCTTACTTTAGAAAACATACAGAACTAAAGGATGCTGAGATCACAGGCGCAGTGCAGCTAGACGACAATAGCTTTCCTAAACAAATCTGGTCGCATGTGTTTCTTGGGAAAAAATTCGCAAATGCTGGGCCAGGAGGTTATGCACTGGCGCATTTGGCTGATCATAAAGAACACAAAAATCGAGCAGATGAAGAATTCGAGTTACCCAGCGCAGAGCACAAACATCCTCTGTATGGGCTTTTTACCTGCCCAACGAACACTGCATATATTCCAAACAGCTTGATTCGACCTACTGACTTCTCTCCGGTCATCAGACGGCTTTTAATTAGCAGGGCAAACGCCCTATATGGCGATTTTTGTCAAATTCTGCCGCAGTGGATGCGGCTGAAACCAGCCCAAGAAAATTGGGACCACAGGGATTTTCAGTGGGGTGAAACAGTGGGAGAGTTGGACCATGTAAATGATTTTCTAAAATTCAGAACAGAAACGATGGAAAAGATATTTAAAACTTAGATTACTCAAGTTGACTTCAAATCAATCAAACAGTACAATGTACGCATAAGGAAAGATGCCAACACTATTACGCTTGAACGGTTTTCGTTTTTTCTTTTACCTAGATGACCACGAACCAAAGCATATCCACGTGGTCAAAGGGCAAAAGTCAGCGAAAATCAACTTGGATACCTTGGAAGTGATTAAATCGAATATGAAAGCCAACTCTTTGGCCCAAGCGCTATCGATTGTCCAAGAACACCAAACCTACCTTTTGGGAAAATGGAATGAATACTTTGGCGACTAGCCTAGAAATTCGGGTGACGGATTTTCGGGCAGAGCAGGGAAAGGGGATTGCGATTTTTGCGCACGGCGTCGAGGTCAGCTTTCCTTTGTCTTGGTTCCCTGATCTGGAACAGGCGACCCCGAAGCAGCTTGCTAACTGGGAACTCAACGGAACCGGCGAGGGCCTCCATTGGCCTGACCTGGACATAGACATCAGCGCCGAGGGCATCCTGTTTGGGAAAAAGGCATACAACTACCGGCCCTTTGAATCCCCCTTAACCCCGGAAGCCTTGAAAAAGATTCGGAAAGAGCGCCTTTCACTCTCCCAACGCAAATTAGGAGAATTAACCGGATTCAGTGAAGCCTCCATCCGGCATTTTGAAAGCGGACGGAGGCTCATAACGAAACGGTTTGAGATTGCTTTGGGGCAGATGATTTAGAATAGGCTGCAAAGGGAACGATACCTAAAATAGGTATGCTGCCACCGGATTTTATGGCTGCGATCAAAAAACAGGAGGAGAGGATGCAAATCTACTGGGCGAAGTTCAGCCCTTCAAACGAACCAGGTGAAGAAGGGATGATCAATGTGACCTTCCCTGGTCTTGAAAATGTCTTCACCTGTGGGAAAGGTGTGGAGAACTCCTTGGAGATGGCCAAGGATGCATTGGCGATGATGTTGGACGACGAGGAGAAGTTGCCACAGCAGCCTATGCTGGAAAGGATGGAGGAAAGCCTCGAAGAAGGCGAGCGTCTCTACCCGATCCAATTGGATGCGAGCTAAGTTTATCGGTAGACCTTCAAGCAAAAGGTCAACGCCAGTTTGCCGACAAATTTGGTGATCCGGAGCGACAAGTACTGGGCAGGACCGGAGCGAGTTTCTAAAAGCGGCGAGTGAGCGGTTTATTGAGGGAGAGGGGCTGATGTTGTTTTAGTTTTCTTATTTAATTTAGTAACAAGGAATGATGATGAAATTATTAAACAAATGGGGCATTTGGATTCTAGGTGGACTTGGGATCATTGCTTTGGCTGTACCTGGTTTGATTTATCGATATGGCTTACACGGCGATTGGTTAGACGTCACAAACCGAGCTGAGAAGCTGGGGCAATATGGGGATTTTTACGGGGGGTTGCTGAACCCGGTTTTTTCGTTTTTTGCCTTTGTGGCTTTGCTTTTTACGGTGAACCTACAACGAGAGGAGTTAAGGGATGCGAGGCAAACAAGAAAGGAGGCCGAAGTTCTAGCCCAAATTGAATTGATCGATAACGTGTTGCAACGGCAATTATCATCGACAGTGGATACACAAGCGATGGGGCCAAGAACTACGGGATCAAAAACGGTGAAATCAAGAACGGTTAGAGAAGCGTTTGAGTCGCTCCATTCGATTGAACCTTATCATAATGATGGTGAACTCCTTTGGTATACCTCTGCTGATGAGGACATTACATTTGATTTCGTTCAGCTTGTTCTTCTAGCGAAAACACTGTCCCAGTTAGCAAAAAAAATAAAACAATATCAAGAATTGGCTGGTTTGACAAAAAACGACTCTTTTCATTCTCCCTTTGCCTTATCTTACATACACACATTGGTTATACTCCAAGGCTGGAATGGTGAAACAGGCGCAGACTTAGAGCTAGTGGAAAACGTGCTTTTCCCAGAAAAACCTACCCCACCAAAAACTCAAAAAAACTAGTCTGAACCGTGGCGGCAGCAACTTGAGGGGGGCGGATGTGGCGTTTGAAGCTCAGGGCGGCTTTCCACTCAGCGCCGCAGTTGTCACAGAGGAACTGGAGCAGGGCAACGTCGTCGCCGGGTTCGGTCCGAAGAATGGAACCCCGGCCCTTGCAGCCCGTATGGGGGAGAGTGCACTCCAGATGGGTTCCATTTTGATTGATACCTTGTATTCACAGAGCTAGAAGTAGTTGGTGCCAAATACTGCGAACTCATCATTAAAGACCTCTGAACAAATCTAGTTTTCCATGATTGACCTTGTTGGACAGGATTTTTTAATTCATGCCAACCTCTCCTAATCCCCTTTTCTCAGGATTTCACCCCTTCTTGGGGCTAAATCCCGATTTCAGGGCGAGCTTATGCCCTTAAAAACATAAATTCACTGCCTTTTTGATGTTGAACGCAAGCCCAGTAAAGGCCAACTCATACTCCATTTTCTCTTTACCGACATACCTTGCCCGGCTGAAACCAA
>Ga0316202_10000254_pt1 | contig 71345 bp, 71 predicted proteins | sample 3monrhotite_MG_FD_204934 | JGI IMG/M metagenome (GOLD analysis project Ga0316202, IMG submission 204934) | Microbial mat bacterial communities from mineral coupon in-situ incubated in ocean water Damariscotta River, Maine, United States -... | ecosystem: Environmental > Aquatic > Marine >...
CTTTGAGGAAAGTGAAAAACGCGACCAGACCGGCATCTGACCTCACAACCGCTGTTTGCACAACGTCATCGGGGAATGGCACATCAATGCCGGGGAACGCGTTGATAAAATCTGGGAAAGGCATGTTGGTATCTCTTTTGCGGTGATTTTCGTTTCAATGACAGCCGGGGCAGGATGTCAAAGCCCCGGATTGAAAGCAATCAATGCTGCCATCTTGGCGTCGCGCGGCCTGCCAAATATCTGGCAATTTTCTGCCGTGGCTGCGTAGAATGCCAAAAATCGGAGGGACGACATGAATTTTCTAGCAGTGATCATAGCCGCAGCAGCGGGGTTTGCCTTTGGGGCGGTCTGGTACAGCGTGTTGTCAAAGCCTTGGATGGAGGCGGTTGGCCTGAAGCTTGGTGCGGACGGCAAGCCTGAGGGATACTCCAAGACACCTTTCATTCTTGCCGGGATCGCCATGATCCTTGTGGCGGGCATGATGCGGCATACATTTTCCCTTTCGGGGATAGATACGATGGGCAAGGGATTGCTGTCTGGTTTGGGCGTCGGTCTGTTTTTCATTAGCCCTTGGATCATGATCAACAATGGCTATGCGGGTCGTCCATTCCGGCTGACGTTGATCGACAGCGGTTATGCCACATTTGGCTGCGCAATCATCGGTCTGGTGCTGATGCTATTCTGAAACGGAAAAAGGGTTCCGGCACAGATGCCAGAACCCTTCTCACCCCGTGTGCTCCCATAACCCCGCACACGTATAGAAATCTGTTCTGGCCTTACTGGCCTTTGTTTTTGATAGCATTTGGGCGGCCTTGAGCCAAGAAAATGATACTTCAAAGCCCGCCAGAAAAAGAAACGCCCGCTTAACCAAAAGCGGGCGTTTGCATAATATTGGGGCAGGCTTAGCCGTAGACGGCCTCTTTGCCAAAATGCTTGGTCAGCATGTAATAGATCACAGCGCGGTATTTGTTGCGCTCGGACTTGCCGTAGGTTTCGATCGCAGTGTTGATGCCTGCCATCAGTTCGGGGCTGTCAGACATGCCCAGTTTCTTGATGAGGAAGTTGTTTTTGACCAGCTCCAGTTCGCTGTCCTGACTGGCCGCGACGGTTTGTGCATCCGCATTATAGATCGACGGACCGCAACCGATGGTCACTTTGGTCAACAGGTCCATGTCTGGCGTCATGCCACATTTGTTCTTCAGATCGTCCGCATATTTCGCGATCCATTCGTCACGCTTGCCCATACAGAATTCTCCCACCTTAAATTGAATTGACTGATCAGAATGCCTGATCTCGGGCAAAGACTAGTCCGTAATTCCAAACCGACAAAGGGGAAATTTCCGGCGCAAGTGTCGCATATGCGCCGATGGTTCAGGGCTAAACACCCCTACCATTAACGGCAAAGGCCCCAGCCGCGGTGTTGGAGGTGGAAATGATCAGCATGCAGGGCGTTGTAATCCGGGCCAAGCGTCAGACGAAACCAGTCGCATGCGCCGTCACGAACCGCCCGAAGAAAACGACCCTGATTGCCGCTATCCTGCCAATGCTCCTGCAACAAGATCCTTTGCCCATCAGCCATGACAAACCCCCGAATATCCACTGCATCAGCGGTGGCGTGGGTGCTCATGCGCCCGGTGGGGCCATTGGCCGTGCGCATTTCACGGCAATTATAGCTTGAGAGATGCAGTATCTCGCGCACAGCCTGGTTCAGGATATCTTGCGCCATCGGGGCAATTTCATGCTGTTGCCACATCGCCATGCGCAAGGCCGTCTGACAACGGGTGTTAAGCGGCGTCACCTTAGCCGTCCCCACAGAGGTAAGCCGCACCTGCGGTTTGATGTGGCATTGTTCGCATTGTTCAAAATCAGGAAGATCCTCAAAAACCGCCCCAGTGCCCAGCGCGGCACGGCACAAGCTGTCATCGCCAAGGGCCTGCCGCAACTTCCAAGAGGTCAAAGGGGTAATAGGATCCGTGACCGAAAGGGGTTTGATCGGGTTCCACTGCGGCGGCAGTGGCGATTGCGGGTGCACGATCAAAAATAGGGCCAGCGCAAACAGCAGAATACAGACCGAAAATATAGCTGAAACCAACCGCACAAATTCAACCCCGCTTCACCTCTTCCGTCAGACATAGAAAGGCCGGGGCAATTGTCGACCCCGGCCTTTGACACATTATGGTGCGTTTGATCAGTAGCGGTAGTGCTCTGGCTTGAACGGACCTTCGGGGCTGACGCCGATATAGGCGGCTTGCTCAGGGTCCAGTTTGCTCAGCTTCACGCCGATCCGGTCGAGGTGCAGACGCGCAACTTTTTCATCCAGGTGCTTGGGCAGGATGTAGACGTCATTCTTGTAGTCATCGCCCTTGGTCCACAATTCAATCTGCGCCAAGACCTGATTGGTAAAGGAGGCAGACATCACAAAGGACGGATGGCCCGTGGCGTTGCCGAGGTTCAGCAAACGACCTTCGGACAGAAGAATGAGCCGGTTGCCGTTTGGCATCTCGATCATGTCCACCTGTTCTTTGATGTTGGTCCATTTGTGGTTCTTCAGCGCGGCAACCTGAATTTCGTTGTCGAAGTGGCCGATGTTGCCAACAATCGCCATGTCTTTCATCTCGCGCATATGCTCGATGCGGATCACGTCTTTGTTGCCGGTGGTGGTGATAAAGATATCCGCCGATCCGACAACATCTTCGAGCAGAACAACTTCAAAGCCATCCATTGCCGCTTGCAGCGCACAGATCGGATCAACTTCGGTGACTTTGACACGGGCGCCTGCGCCGCGCAGCGAGGCGGCTGAGCCTTTGCCAACGTCGCCATACCCCATAACAACCGCCACTTTGCCGGCCATCATCGTGTCCGTGGCGCGGCGAATACCGTCAACCAGCGATTCTTTGCAGCCGTATTTGTTGTCGAACTTCGACTTTGTCACAGAATCGTTCACGTTGATCGCCGGGAAGGGCAGTTGCCCATCACGGACGAGTTCGTAAAGACGGTGAACTCCGGTTGTGGTTTCTTCGGACACACCAACGATCTGTTCGCGCATTTTGGTGAACCAACCGGGGCTGGCCGCCATGCGCTTTTTGATCTGGGCAAAGATCGCTTCTTCTTCTTCGGATTTGGGGATGGCAATCAAATCGTCTTCGCCGTTTTCCACCCGCGCACCCATCAGGATGTACAATGTCGCGTCGCCGCCATCGTCCAGAATCAGGTTCGGCCCTTCTGGAAACATGAAGGAACGGTCAAGATAATCCCAATGCTCCACAAGGGTTTGGCCCTTGATCGCAAAAACCGGCACGCCCGCTTCGGCGATGGCCGCCGCAGCGTGATCTTGCGTAGAGAAGATGTTGCATGACGCCCAGCGCACATCGGCGCCCAGTGCCACCAGCGTTTCGATCAACACGGCAGTCTGGATAGTCATGTGCAGCGACCCAACGATCCGCGACCCTTTCAGCGGCTTGCTTTCACCGTATTCGTCGCGCAGCGCCATCAGGCCGGGCATTTCGGTTTCGGCGATATCCAGTTCCTTGCGGCCGTATGCGGCAAGGGTGATGTCTTTGACGATATAGTCTTCGGCCATGGGGCACCTCATAACAAATTTGACCGCCGCCTATCATTTATAGGCAGCGGTCTCAATGATTGTTCGTTTCAAATGGGGGGCAGTAAGGCTTAGTCAAGCGCTGCAAGCAATTCTTGCTGGTTCGCGCCGCCCATCCAATCCTCGCCCTGCGCCAGAACGCAGGCGTTGCCATCTGCAAGAGTTTTCACCAATGTCCATGTGCCGGTCTTTTCGGAAACCCACAATTGTTCCCGGTCTTCGCTTGGTGCAGCGACAGGTTTTTCGCCGTACCAATCAATGAGTGAGGCTTTCATCTCTCCTGCTGGCATGCAGACAGTATCAGCCGCCGCGGCGGAGGCCGACAGTCCGATTGCAATCAAAATAGCAGATGTCGAAAAAACGGGTTTCATGGCTCTCTCCTTCGTGGGAATAACAGGTGAAGCCGTCAAATGGTTCCAATTGCAGAAAAGATGAGGCCCGGTTTATGGCGCAACAACCCCGTGCATGGCAGCGGATGCTGTCCGGTCGCAGGCTTGATCTGCTTGATCCGACACCGGTGGATATCGAGATTGAGGACATCGCGCATGGGCTGGCGTTCGTGGCCCGTTGGAACGGTCAAACCATGGGCGATTATGCCTATTCAGTTGCCGAACATTCCTTGCTGGTCGAAACACTCTTTGGCCGAATAAACCCCAAAGCGCCGCCCAAATGGCGACTTGCGGCGCTTTTGCACGATGCGCCGGAGTATGTGATCGGCGATATGATTTCTCCGGTAAAAGCAGCGGTCGGACCGGGATATGGAGCATTGGATGATAGGCTGACGGCGGCCATTCATTTGCGCTTTGGCTTGCCCGCCGCAATCCCGGCCAACGTTAAAAAACAGATCAAACGCGCCGACAAAATCAGTGCTTGGATGGAAGCAACCCAGATCGCTGGTTTTTCCGAAGCTGAGGCCAGCAAGTTTTTTGGCCGCCCCGACGCGGGTTTGATCGCCGACCTGCGCATCATCCTGCGCCCACCCGTAGAGGTGCGCACAGGGTTCACGGCACGCCATGCGCAGCTGTTGGAAGACATGACATGATCGCGGTGCGTATCGCAGGACAGTTGGACGCGCGGCCAATGGCGGATCTGCTCAATGAGATCATTCGTGAGGGCGGCACCACGGCCTTTACCAAGGAAGTGACCCGCGACACCCTGCTTGGCTGGTTTGCGCAGGCTCCTGACCAATCCGTTTGGCATGTGGCCGAAGACGCCAACGGCGCATTGCTTGGTTTTCAGTCGATTGAACCCAAGGCAAAATTGCCCGCAGAGGCCTGCGATATCGCGACCTTTGTTCAGGTCGGGCAAACCGGACTTGGCATCGGGTCAAAACTGTTTGAAGCGACCCGAAAGGCGGCGGTGGCGATGGGCTACGACTGGATCAATGCCACGATCCGTGCCGACAACAGCGGCGGCCTTGCCTATTATCAAAGCCGTGGGTTTGAGGATTATGCACGCCACCCGAACGTAATGCTGGGCAATGGCATGTACGTTGACCGCATCAGCAAGCGTTTCAAGCTTTAGCCGCTGATCACTATCTCGGTGAACGCTTTGCCAATATCCGTTGAAGCGTGCGGCGATGCATGTTCAGCCTCCGCGCCGTTTCAGACACGTTGCGATCACACAGCTCATACACCCGCTGAATATGCTCCCAACGCACGCGATCCGCGCTCATCGGGTTATCAGGCGGCGGCGGCATGTCTCCTTCGGGCACCAAAAGCGCATTGGTGATGTCATTGGCATCCGCAGGTTTGGACAGATAATCCGTCGCGCCGATCTTGACCGCAGCCACAGCCGTGGCAATCGCGCCATATCCTGTCAGGACAACCACCCGGCAATCTTCGCGGCGTTCGCGCAGCACTTCCACCACGTCGAGGCCATTGCCATCTTCAAGCCGCAGGTCAATCACCGCGTAGGCCGGAGGCCGCGCCGTTGCGATGGCCTTGCCTGCCGCAACGCTATCGGCGGTCTCAACTTCAAAACCACGTTTTTCCATGGCCTTCGCCAGCCGGCGCAGAAACGGTTCGTCATCATCCACAAGCAACAGTGACTTGTCCGCGCCGATATTTGGGGTGTCTTGCATCAGGTCACAGCCTCATCTGGAAATTTCCGTCTACCATTAACCATATGGTGCGACGCTAAGCCGCGTCAAACGCTCAGAGTTGGTCGACAAAACATCCGATCTTGTCTGCCATCTGCTCGGGCGTGATTTCGCGGCGGAAATACTCAACAAATCCCTCTTCTGGCATCACCAGATAGCTGAAGGTCGAGTGATCCACCAGATACTCATCATCCACCGCTTCATGGGCCTTGTAATAGGTGCGATAGGCGGTGCTGGCTGCTTTGACCTGAGCTTCGGATCCGGTCAAACCGATCATGCGCGGATGCATCACTTCGGCAAATTCACCGACCACCTCAGGCGTGTCACGGGCAGGGTCAATCGAGATAAATACAGGGGTGACCAGTGTTCCACGCTCTTCAAGGATTTCGATGGCGCTTGCGTTGCGATCCACATCAAGCGGGCAAACGTCAGGGCAGTATGTATAACCAAAATAGATCAAGGTTGGCTGGGTGATCACCTCTTTGTCGGTGACAGTCTGACCTTGGCCATTAACCAACTCGAATGGGCCGCCCAGCTCTCCGGCAACTGCGGCCGACCGGCATTGGGCAAATTTGTCGTCACTCTTAGAACCAGAGGTCACTAGATAGGTTCCCAGCAAAAGCGCGGCGGCGGCTGCGGCGGCTGTTATGGCGATCGTGCGGTTCATCATTCTCTCCTACCAAATGGTGGTCTTGATCGGACTCGGCGGCAGACCTACGCTACATTTTCGGCGATGTAACGGCCAATAAACATAAGGTGCGCAGATGACGCAGTCGAATATCAGACCTCTCACCGCGCGCACGCGGGCCAATTGGATCCGGTTGCGCACGATGATCTTGCTGCGCTGGGTTGCAATCACAGGTCAATTGATTGCCATCACCGTGGCTCAACTGGTCTATGGACTGCAGTTGGAACTGGGGTTTTGCTACCTCGCTATCGGCGCCTCCGTCATCGGAAATCTGGTCGCGACGCTGGTGTTCCCGGAAAACAAACGCCTGTCGGAACGCGAAAACCTGCTGATGGTGATGTTTGATCTGTTGCAGCTGGGGTTTTTGCTATTTCTCACCGGCGGGTTGAACAATCCCTTCTCTCTTCTGGTTCTTGGTCCAGTGACCATCTCCGCCACGGCGCTCAGCCTTCGGTCCACCGTTGTGCTTTGTGCCACAGCCATCATTCTGGTCAGCGGGCTGGCGGTTTGGCATCTGCCGTTGACCAGCCAGAGCGGTGACATCCTGCGCCTTCCGGGTCTGTTCATTTTTGGTCAGTGGACGGCGCTGATCATCGCTATTGTGTTCACCAGCGCCTATTCGCGGCGCGTCACAACAGAGGTCCATTCGATGGGGGATGCCCTGTCTGCCACACAAATGGCCTTGGCGCGGGAGCAGAAATTAACCGATTTGGGTGGAGTCATCGCAGCCGCAGCGCATGAGCTTGGCACACCGCTTGCGACGATCAAGCTCACCAGTGTTGAGCTGCTTAATGATCTGGCCGATCATCCCGATCTCGCTGATGATGCGGCTCTGATCCGTGATCAGGCCGATCGGTGCCGGGATATCCTGCGCGACATGGGCCGTGCGGGCAAAGATGATTTGCATATCCACAAAGCGCCGCTTGAAACCGTAGTGCTGGAGGCCGCTGAGCCGCATATGAACCGGGGCAAACAGGTGCTGTTGGATCAGGCCTTTACCGCCGCCCAGCGCAAAAACCAGCCTTTGATCCTGCGCAAACCCGAGATCGTGCATGGGCTGCGCAACCTTGTGCAAAACGCGGTGGATTTTTCGAGCGAGCGGGTCTGGGTCAGCGCCGACTGGACCGAAGAAACCGTCACCGTGCGCATTATCGACGATGGTCCGGGCTTTCCGCCCTATCTGCTGGGCCGGATTGGTGATCCGTTCATGCGCCGCCGGTCGCCGGAAAAGAACAGGTCCGCGCGCCCGGAATACGAGGGCATGGGGCTGGGGCTTTTTATCGCAAAGACCCTGCTGGAACGCTCCGGCGCCACCTTACGGTTTGCGAATGGCAGCGAGGACCGCAAGGCAGGGGATCGCACCGGAGCCGTGGTCGAGGTGAACTGGCCGCGCCGCATGTTGAACACCCGTGATCACGAACAACCCTTGGGGCAAAACCCTCAGATCACTACATAAAACGAGAACCAATACTCACCATTAATGGTTTGTTAACCATTCCAAGACACCCTTCATGCTTTGTTTATTCTTGCATAGGTGTGGCGTGTTTCTGGAACTCGTTGAAATTGTCATCATCGTCTTTACGGCCATCGTTGCGGCAGGCCTTGCACAAAGCTACCTCTCGCGTGGCTATGCCATCGCAACCTCTCCGCTGGAACCCATGGCGCTTTTGTTCACGGATGGTGTTTTGCAGCATGGCACCGACAGCGCCTTAAGGCATTTCGCGGTTGAGCCCGGTTTGCACGCTTGGCAGGATATTCACGATACTCTGGTTCCCATTTTCCCTGATTTCCCGTTGGTTCCTGGATCTGGCAAAGAGGGCCGTGTGGTATTGGAGCCCCAAGGCCACACCGCACCGCATAACATTGAACTGCGCTGGCGCGATGCCCTGTGCTGGGTGACCCTGACACCAGTAGAAGAAGCCACCGCCGCGCCAATCACGCCTGCCCTCGAACAAGAAATGAATGCTCTTCGGCTGAGCAGTGATACGATGATCAACCCGGTTTGGCATTTGCACCCGGACGGAACCGTTTGTTGGAAAAACCCGGCCTATACTGTTCTGCTGGAACTCACCCGCGGGCTTGACGCCAATCCTGAAACGCCGCTGTTTCCAATTACGCCGGGCGATGGGCCACGCCGTGTGGCCCTGCGCCTTGATCCGCTGGATGCCCCCGATTGGTACGAGGTAACGTCCATCCAGATGGGCAGTGTCACGGTGTGCCACGCCAATTGCATCAACGCATTGGTTGAGGCCGAACAAGCCCAGCGCGACTTTGTACAAAGCCTTGCCAAAACCTTTGCCCATTTGCCTGTTGGTTTGGCCATTTTTGACCGGCGCGGGCAGTTGGTATTGTTCAATCCGGCACTTGTGGACCTCACGCATCTGACCCCAAAGTTTCTGAGCAGCCGCCCGGCCATGTTGTCTTTCTTTGATCAGCTGCGCGAAGATCGTCTGATGCCCGAGCCCAAGAATTACGCCTCTTGGCGGCAAACCATCACAGATCTGATCGCCGCAGCATCCGACACATCCTACGAGGAAACATGGAACCTCGAAGACGGACGTACCTTTAGCGTAGAAGGGCGGCCACACCCGGACGGCGCAACCGCATTCCTGTTCGAGGACATCAGCGCCGAAGTCTCCATGACCCGCAGCTTCCGGAGCGAATTGGAGTTGGGCCAATCCCTGATCGATGTGGTTGAGGATGGGTTGGTGGTGTTCTCTGCCACTGGCGCGCTGACCTTTTGCAACGTCGCATACAGGGGTTTGTGGGGGCACGATCCTGACACCGGGTTTGTCGAAACCACCATAGATGACTGCATCAATCTGTGGACCCGCCTGTGCCAACCCAGCGCCCTTTGGCCTGAAATCGCAAAATGCATCTCGGAACGCAGTACCGGAACCCCATGGGATATGACGCTTTACCTCAAGAATGGCGATGCGTTGACTTGCGAGGTGCAGGGGATCGCGTCGGGGTCTACCCTGATCCGGTTCCGAACTCAGAAACCCGAACATGGGTTGGCCGCGCCGGCCCTCGAAAACCTTCAGAAATAGCTGGCCGCCGGCCGCTTTGAACTTGCAGTCATGCCGCGTGACGGTCACCATATGGCATGCCTGCACATCACCTTTCAATTTCGATCTCCAGCGCGGTTGAGATGACCCGTTTGGCCGCGCTATTGGCCACCAAACTCGCCCCTGGCGATGTGATTTTACTAACCGGTGATGTTGGTGCCGGAAAGACCCATTTTGCACGATCATTGATTCAATCTGTGTTGGTGCAGCCCGAAGATGTTCCATCGCCGACCTTCACCTTGGTACAGACCTACGACACCCAAGTAGGTGAGATTTGGCATGCCGATCTCTATCGCCTGACATCGGTGTTCGAGGTGGAAGAGTTGGGTTTGATTGATGCCTTTGACACTTCGGTTTGTTTGGTGGAATGGCCGGACCGCCTTGGCCCGTTGACGCCTGCAAACGCATTGAGCATCACATTGACACCGGGCGACGCGGACAACGCCCGTCAGCTGATGATGCATTGGGAAGATCCCAAATGGACAAACAAGCTCGGAGCGTTTCAGGCATGAAAGATCGCACGATCCGGCTGGATCAATTCTTGGCACAATGTGGCTGGTCCGATGCCCGCCGTGAACTGGTTGCGGGAGATGCATCAAACCGCCGATATGACCGATTGATCCGTGCCAATGGAGAAACCGCCATCGTTATGGATGCTCCACCAGAGAGGGGCGAAGACGTCCGCCCCTTTGTGGCAATCGCCGAATTTCTGCACCGCCAATATTTGTCCGCTCCGCAAATCTATCACCAAGACACTAAAGACGGTTTTCTCGTCATTGAAGATCTCGGTGATGATCTGTTTGCAGATCTCATGGCAAAGGATACGGAAACCCAACTGCTGCTTTATCGCGCCAGTGTCGATGTCTTGGCCCGGTTGCACAACGCGCCGCTGCCGCCCTTGCCATTATGTGATGCCGATTGGCTGATGGAGATGACCGGACTGTTCTTTGACTGGTACGTTCCTGACGGGTTTGATCATCTTGGCAAAGCATTCGAGACAGCATACCGGCCGCTCGCCAAGGGGGTTGCGGAGGCGGAGCGCGTCGTGATCCTGCGTGATTATCATGCCCAAAACCTGCTATGGCTGCCAAATCGTGCGGGCGCGGCAAAGGTAGGCATTCTTGATTTCCAAGACGCGCTCTTGGGGCATCCCTCCTATGATTTGATGTCAATCATGCAAGACGCGCGCCGCGATGTGGACCCGATGATCGAAGCCGAGATGATTGACTACTATCTTTCCTGCACAGGTAGGCCCCGAGCCGGGTTTCTAAACGCATATGCCATCCTGGGCCTGCAGCGAAATCTGCGCATTCTGGGCATTTTTGCGCGGCTTTGCCTGCGGGACGGCAAGGCACATTATGTCGATCTGATCCCGCGGGTCTGGGAATATGTGATGCGCAACCTTGAACACCCTGCGCTACAAGAGGTGAAAAACCTGCTTGCACCCGTCCTTGCCCGCCCGACACCTGAATTTTTGATGGATCTGAAAAACCGATGCGCGACCACCCCACAGCAGTAATGATGTTTGCCGCCGGTTTTGGCACCCGGATGAAAGACCTGACCAAGGATCAGCCGAAACCCATGATCAAAGTCGCGGGCAAAGCGCTGGTGGATCATGCGCTGGACCTGACTCATGGAACGGGGCGCGTGGTCGCCAATCTGCATTATAAGCCGCAAAAATTACAGTATCACCTAGAAGTTCAGGGCGTAGAGACGTTGATCGAAACGCCCGATATTCTGGACACCGGCGGAGGCCTGCGCAACGCGCTGCCTTTGCTTGGGGATGGGCCGGTCTTTACAATGAACACCGATGCAATCTGGGCCGGTCCGAACCCGTTGCACCTGCTGCGCGATGCGTGGAATCCTGCGACCATGGATGCGCTTTTGGTATGTGTTCCGACCGCACAGGCCGTGGGCCATGCCGGTTTGGGTGATTTTACGCTGGCCGAGGACGGCAGATTGTCCCGTGGGCCGGGTGTTGTGTACGGGGGCATTCAGATCATCAAGACCGATCTTTTGCACGACATCGAAGAACCTGCATTCTCGCTCAACCTGCTCTGGGACATGATGCAATCGAATGGTCGGCTTTGCGGTCTGCGTTACCCCGGCAATTGGTGTGATGTGGGGCACCCCGGCGGCATTGCGCTGGCCGAAGAGATGCTGGAGCAGCACCATGTTTGACCGATCAGATCACGCCCGGGTTTTTGGACTGGCCCCCGGCGTTGATTTTCCTGTTGCCCTTGCGGACGGGCTTCGTGCGCGGCTGACAGATGCGCCGCCCGATGCAATGGTACGGGTTGATTTGATCGTGAACACCCGCCGTATGGCGCGGCGCTTGCGGGAGATTTTTGACAAAGGGCCAGCAGGATTTTTGCCCCGCATCCGGCTTTTGGGTGAGTTAGACACATTGGTGCCTGGCGTCACAGCCCCACCCGCGATCCCTGCTTTGCAACGGCGTCTTGAACTTATTCAACTGCTCTCCGGCCTGCTGGAAGCGGATCCCACCTTGGCCCCCCGCGCATCGCTTTATGCCTTGTCAGACAGTCTGGCGGCGTTGATGGACGAAATGCAGGGCGAAGGCGTTGATATCAGCGCCATCGAGAACCTCGATGTCAGCGATCAATCCGGCCATTGGGATCGCGCCAAGCGCTTTCTTGAAATCGCCCACAGCTATCTGGGCCAAACGGACAGCGCCCCGGATGCAGAAGCGCGACAAAGGCAATTGACCTTGCAGATCATCGCCGCGTGGCAGGCCAATCCACCGCAGAACCCGGTGATCCTTGCTGGTTCTACCGGATCGCGCGGCACCACGTCCTTGTTGATGCAGGCGGTCGCAAAGCTGCCGCAAGGGGCGCTTGTTCTGCCGGGGTTTGACTTTGACATGCCGACCTCGGTTTGGGCGCAGTTGGATCAGGAACTGCTATCCGAAGACCATCCGCAGTACCGGTTTCGTCACCTTATGCAGGCGCTCGAACTGCCGCGCCGGGGCATCCTGCCTTGGGCGGAAGGGGACGCCCCCTCGCCCACCCGCAATGCGCTTGTTTCGCTATCGTTGCGCCCTGCCCCCGTCACCCATGCCTGGCTCAGCGAAGGTCCAAATTTGACCGATCTGGCCGCCGCGACCCAAGGTATCACCTTGGTTGAGGCCCCGACGCCGCGGATTGAAGCGCTGACCATTGCTTTGCGCCTGCGAAAAGCGGTTGAAGAAGGCAAAACCGCCGCATTGATCACACCCGACAGGATGCTGACCCGGCAAGTCACCTCTGCCCTCGATCGTTGGAACATCCTGCCAGATGACAGCGCCGGTACGCCGTTGCAATTGTCGCCGCCGGGCCGGTTCCTGCGACATGTCGCGGCCTTGTTTCTGCGCAAGATGGATGCAGAGGCCTTGCTGACCCTGCTCAAACATCCCCTCACCCACAGTGGTGCGGATCGCAACCTGCACCAATTGCACACCCAGCGCCTGGAAATGCAGATCCGGCGGGATGGTCTGCCCTATCCCGACCCCGATGGCCTTGCCCGGATCGCACAGAAAGCAGCGGATCGCATCGAAGAGCCCGCCGCGTTTCTGGATTGGGCAGCGTGGGTTGGCCAAACATTTTGTGATCATGCCACCATAGGCGATCTGGCCCTGACAACTTGGGTGCAACGGCATCTTGACCTTGCAAGCGCGATTGCCTCTGGCCCCACAAACACGCCCGATCATGAATTGTGGCGGCGCAAGGCTGGTCAGGCAGCTGAGAAACTGATGAAAGACCTGACCGAACAGGCGGTCTTTGGTGGATCAATGTCCGCTGCCGATTTTTCTGACCTATTGGGCGCCGTTTTGTCAGGTGGTGAGGTGCGCGACCGTGATGCACCGCATCCGGGCGTTATGATCTGGGGCACGTTGGAGGCACGCGTACAGGGTGCAGATCTGGTCATCATGGGCGGCTTGAACGATGGCACTTGGCCCGAAGCACCGCCGCCCGACCCATGGTTGAACCGTCAAATGCGCCTGCAAGCCGGTCTTTTGCTGCCCGAACGACGCATTGGCCTGTCGGCGCATGACTATCAACAAGCCATCGCTGCACCCGAGGTCTGGATCACCCGTGCAATCCGGTCGGATGAGGCGGAAACTGTGCCCTCTCGTTGGCTCAACCGCTTGGGCAATCTTCTGAACGGTTTGCCGCAAGAAGACGGAGCGCAGGCATGGTCGGATATGCGTGCGCGGGGCCAATACTGGACCGAACAGGTGCAGGCGCTTGAGGAAACCACGCGCAGCACCCCTGCCCCGCGTCCGTCCCCAAGACCACCTGTCACTGCACGGCCACATGCGCTTTCGGTAACTGAGATCAAGCGGCTGATCCGTGATCCCTATGCCATTTATGCCAAACACACGTTGCGCCTGAGGCAGATCAATCCGCTGGTGCAATCCCCCGACGCGCCGGTGCGCGGCATCATTTTGCACGAAATCATGGAACGCTTTGTCAAATCCGTCAGCACCAATGCCGCGCATTTGACCAAGGAACATCTGCTGGCCATCGCCCGTGAAGTGCTCGAAGCCGAAGCGCCATGGCCTGCCGCGCGCGCCATGTGGCTGGCGCGGATCGAACGTGTTGCCGATTGGTTCATCGCTCAGGAGGCCAAGCGCCAAAGTTATTCCTCCCCCGTTGCCTTTGAAAAGGCGGCGCGTGGCAAGCATATTTTCGAAAAGCTGGGGTTCACGCTCACTGGGTTTGCGGACAGGATTGATCTGACCGATGCCGGTGACGCGCTGATTTATGACTACAAGACAGGAACACCGCCCAGCAAGAAGGAACAAAAACTGTTTGACAAACAGTTGCTGATCGAAGCGGCGATGGTCGAAGAGGGCGGCTTTTCCGAAGTGGGAACAGCGCCGGTCGCAAACGCAATTTTCATCGGGTTAGGGTCGAAGCCTGTCGAAATCTCCGCGCCTCTGGATGAAGAACCCCCCGCCGAAGTGCTGGCCGGATTGGAGGAGCTGATCGCGAGCTATCTCACCGCCGCTCAGGGATTCACATCGCGGCGCATGGTCAAGACCGACGAGGCGGCGGGCGACTATGACCAGCTGGCCCGTTTTGGCGAATGGGACGGAACCACCCTTGCCACGCCGGAGGATCTGACATGAAGCCGGACTTTGACGATGCCACCCGCGCACAGATTGATGCGGCACGGCCTGATGCCTCTACCTGGCTCGCGGCGAACGCGGGATCGGGTAAAACGCGGGTTTTGACAGATCGGGTGGCGCGGCTGCTTCTCAGCGGAGTAGAGCCCCAACACATTTTGTGTCTGACCTATACAAAAGCCGCCGCATCAGAGATGCAGAACCGGCTTTTCAAACGGCTTGGCGAATGGGCCATGCTTGATGATGCCGCTTTGCGAAAAGCGATGGCTGATCTGGGCTTGAGCGGTGATCTAGACCCTGCTGAACTGCGCAAAGCACGTACTCTTTTTGCCCTTGCCATCGAAGCGCCGGGCGGTCTGAAGATTCAGACCATTCACTCCTTCTGTGCGTCTCTATTGCGGCGCTTTCCACTAGAAGCGGGTGTGAGCCCGCAGTTTTCGGAAATTGAAGATCGCGCCGCCGATCTGCTGCGCGCTGACATTGTAGACGCCATGGCAGAGGACCATGACGCCCCTTTGATTGCTGAGATTGCCCGTTTTTATACCGGTGAGGATTTTGGCAAACTGACCCGCAGTATCGTCGGGCTTCGTGATGCTTTTGCCGCAACGCCGGATTGGACAGAGTTGTTGCAGTTGTTGGACCAGAAACCGGACCTCAGCCGCGCGATGATTGAGCAGTCGGTGTTCTTGGGAAGTGAAGCAAACCTCATCAAAGACATTACACCCCATCTGATCGCAAAGGGTGGCAACGATACCAAAGCCGGAGATCTGTTGACGCAAATCGAGAGCTTTGATTTGTCCTCTCTGCCCACACTCGAAAGCGTTTTTCTGACCGGAGCGAGCGCAAAAGCACCGTTCACCGCAAAAATTGGCAGTTTCCCAACAAAACCCACGCAAAAAATCATCGCAGACGCGATGCCAGCACTGGAACAACTGATGATGCGGGTCGAAGAGGCGCGCGAGGCCAGACTTGCCTTGGCACTGGCCCAAAAGACCCACGCATTACATCGGTTCGCCAGCGCGTTTCTGTCCCGCTATGAGTCGGCCAAACAGGCACGTGGCTGGCTTGATTTCGACGATCTCATCCTCAAGGCCCGCGCCCTTTTGACCGACAAGGCCGTGGCCGCATGGGTGCTGTTCCGCATCGACGGCGGCATTGATCATATTCTGGTCGACGAGGCGCAGGATACATCGCCTCGACAATGGGACGTGATCGAACGCCTCACAGACGAATTCTATAGCGGTTCGGGCGCAAGGTCGGATATCGAGCGGACCTTGTTTGTTGTCGGCGACAAGAAACAATCGATCTATTCCTTCCAAGGCGCCGATCCGTTGGAATTTGATCGCAAAAGCCTGATGTTCGAGGAAAAGATCGCAGAGGCAGGCAAGATTTTCCAACACCGCAGCTTGGATTATTCCTTTCGGTCGTCTTCGGCCATTTTGCGCTTGGTAGACACTGCTTTTGATCCGGATATCCAACCCGGTCTCGACCAAAAGACCCAACACAAACCGTTTAAATCCGCCCTGCCCGGCCGCGTCGATCTGTGGCCAGTCGTCGAAAAGGCAGATGACGACGAAGACCGCGTCTGGACCGACCCTGTTGATCGCCGCAGCGCCCGGCATCATACCGTCCTGCTTGCCGAACAGATCGCCGCCCGCATCGCGGCGCTTATCCAAGAAGAACACTTTATCCCCGAAGACAGCGATGCACCCGGCGTCTTTGCCCGCCGCCGCATCCGCGCGGGCGACTTTCTGATCCTTGTACAACGCCGCTCAGCCCTGTTTTCGGAGATTATCCGCGCCTGCAAGGCTGCGAACCTGCCAATTGCTGGGGCGGATCGGCTCAAGGTCGGGGCAGAACTGGCTGTGAAGGATCTGGCGGCGTTGCTGTCATTCCTGGCGACGCCAGATGATGACCTATCTTTGGCGATCGCGTTGAAATCGCCCCTGTTTGGATGGTCGGAGCAGATGTTGTTTGACCTTGCCCACCGGCGCAGTGAGCGCCATCTCTGGCAAGCGTTGCGCAATCGGGAAGATCACGCAGAAACAGTCTCTAAATTGGAAGATTTGCGGGCGAGGGTTGATTTTCTCCGCCCCTATGACCTGATCGAATGCATCCTCACCCGGCACGATGGACGCCGCAAATTGCTGTCTCGTTTGGGCGCAGAGGCCGAGGATGGGATCAACGCAATGCTGTCTCAAGCCTTGTCCTACGAGCGCAGCAATGTGCCCAGTTTGACCGGCTTTATCGTCTGGATGCAAACTGACGATCTTGAGATCAAGCGCCAGATCGATAGCGCATCTGATCAGATCCGCGTGATGACGGTGCATGGGGCCAAAGGTCTTGAGGCGCCTATCGTTATTCTGCCCGATACAGGGCGGCGCGACATCACCATCAAAGATGAAATTGTGCGGATGCAAGGCGTGCCGATTTGGAAAGCGGCAGCCGCGGATATGCCAGCCCCCCTCAGAGACACCATCGACGACATGAAGGACGCGCAGTTTCAGGAGCGGTTGAGATTGCTCTATGTGGCGATGACCCGTGCGGAAAAATGGCTGATCGTTGCGGCCGCCGGCGATTTGTCCAAAGATGGATCATCTTGGTATCAGATTGCACAAACAGCGATGGGGCATGCAAATGCTGTCCCTGTGGGTTCAGACGGCACATTGCGGTTTGCCGAGGGTGATTGGGATGGGCTTGCGCAGGTCGAGCATATCAAAAAATCAGTAGGAAAACCGTTATTAGACCCTGTTTTTTCGACTCCCGCGCCCATCTATGCGCTGCAACAGTCGACTTTCTCACCCTCTGACCTTGGTGGTGCAAAAGCATTGCCAGGCGATGCCGGCGAGGACAAAGAAAGCGCGATGCTTTATGGAACTCTGGTGCACGATCTGCTTGAAAAACTGGCACCCATTGCCGAGGCAGAGCGGGCGAGCGTTGCTGCACAAATGATCTCCGCGGATACTTCGGAAATGGCGGAACGGGCGATGCAAGAGGCCGTGCAGGTACTAAGCACCCCCGCCCTCGCCCATATCTTTGCCAATGACACATTGGCCGAGGTTCCGATCACGGCGCAGATCCGGCAATCACGGCTGCATGGGGTGATTGATCGTTTAATCATCACAGCAAACACTGTCACCGCAGTGGATTTCAAGACCAACAGAACGGTTCCGAACAGCGTCGAACAATGCCCGGACGGGATCCTTCGGCAGATGGGGGCCTATGCGCAGATGCTTGGGCAGATCTATCCCGATCACGAGATCCGCACCGCGATCTTGTGGACATCGGCCAGCCGCTTGATGGAATTGCCCCACAATATTGTGACATCAGCGCTAGAGTGTTCGCCATATCTTGACGCGGAGGACATGCGTTCATAGGTTCTGCCTGAACCCAAATCCTGTCAGGAGAGCATCATGGCCACCGTCGCAGTTACGGACTCAACGTTCGACGCCGAAGTCAAAAATTCCGATATCCCAGTTGTGGTAGATTTCTGGGCCGAATGGTGTGGCCCATGCAAACAAATCGGCCCGTCTTTGGAAGAATTGTCGGCTGAAATGGACGGCAAAGTTAAGATCGTCAAAGTGAACGTAGACGAAAACCCCAACTCACCCGCCCAAATGGGGGTGCGCGGCATTCCGGCTCTGTTCATCTTTAAGGACGGTCAGGTCGTATCCAACATGGCGGGCGCCAAGCCGAAGGCAGCGCTGCAAAGCTGGATCGAAGACTCGATCTAAGTCATTGCTTTTTAACCGTTTCGAGGGCGCCCCAAGTGGGCGCCCTTATTCCATCGGCCAGCCAAATCTTTGAAACCGCGCCAATATTTTGGCCCGCGCATCCGCCCTACCGGCATTGATGCAGTTTTCCTGCCAGAACCAATGCACGTAGCGATCAAACGCGGGCCGTGCTGTGACGGCAGCATCAAAGCTGTCTGGCAATTGCGCCATATTTGCAGGTTCGGCAATGTGGTGAAAATCAATTTTTCCAAACAGCAACGCAGGTTTACCAAAGAAGTATCCAGCAAACACCGCGGCAGAGTTTTGACTGACAACAAAATCACAATGCTGCAAATGATGTTCCATTTTGCCAGTCTCAACCGACAACTGCCCGAAGCGGCCTGCGAGATCATCAAGCGCCGCCAATTCTGCCGTTGAATAGGTTTCATTGGGGTGCAAGCAGGCCACAACCGGCCGTGTGCCGCCATGCTCCAAGCAATGCTCGATCATCTCAATTGGAGAACAGCGTTGGAATGACCTGTGCTCCGTCAACCTTCCCTGAAGCGGCACGTAGATATATCCACTCTTCGTCGTCCGAGCGGCAGCCGCGCCAAAAAGCCGTTTTTGCCAATAGGAATAGAAACGTTTTGCATCGGGGTGGATGATCGCGGGGTCAAAACTGGCTTTGGCGACATCCCATTGCCAGCGCTCGGTCGTGGCCTCGATGTTCCAGAACGGGTATTGGTAGGCCCGCCGAAAAACCAAGCCACGGTCCGGGGGCGGGGCGGTCATGTGGGACAGCGTGTAGGTGTCATCACCACCCATCACTGCGGGTTGATCGTGAAATGTGACCCTAAACAGGGATTTTTCCGCCACATCTTGCACCAGATTGATGAAGTTATGTTCACCTGCCTCCGCGCTTTTGCGCAGATCTGGCTCAAGATATATGCAAAGTTCCTTCATCAAGGAACGCTAGCCAGTGACGGGCGGGCGGGCAAGGGCAGCCACCCTTGTACGCAACCGGCGAGAAGGCCATATAGATCCCAAGCAGACAGGAGGCCGCGCATGGCACATCAGGATTTTCCCGGCTGGCACGGGACCACGATTATTGGGGTCAAAAAGGCCGGTGAAGTGGTGATTGCGGGGGACGGTCAAGTGAGCCTTGGCCAGACCGTGATCAAGGGAACGGCCCGCAAGGTGCGGCGGTTGTCGCCCGGTGGATTTGACGTGGTCGCTGGTTTTGCCGGATCAACCGCCGATGCATTCACCCTGCTCGAACGGCTTGAGGCCAAGCTTGAGGCAACGCCCGGTCAATTGGCCCGCGCAAGTGTGGAACTGGCCAAAGACTGGCGCACAGACAAATACCTTCAAAAGCTTGAGGCGATGCTGATTGTAACCGATGGCAATGATCTGTTGGTTATCACCGGTGCCGGGGATGTGCTTGAGCCCGAGCACGATGTGGCGGCAATCGGATCTGGGGGAAACTTTGCGCTGGCTGCCGCACGGGGCCTGATCGACAGCGACCGCGATGCCGAGGCGGTTGCACGTGATGCGATGGCCATCGCCTCTGACATCTGCGTTTATACAAACGGCAACCTGACCGTGGAGAAAATCAGCCAATGACCGATCTGACCCCCCGCGAAATCGTTTCAGAACTGGACCGTTTCATCATTGGTCAAGCGGACGCAAAACGCGCCGTGGCCGTGGCCCTGCGCAACCGGTGGCGGCGCAAGCAACTGGCCGATGATCTGCGCGATGAAGTGTACCCCAAGAACATCCTTATGATCGGGCCCACCGGCGTTGGCAAAACCGAGATCAGCCGCCGATTGGCCAAGCTGGCCCGCGCGCCGTTTCTCAAGGTTGAGGCAACAAAGTTTACCGAAGTCGGCTATGTCGGGCGTGACGTGGAGCAGATCGTGCGCGATCTGGTCGATGCTGCCATCGCGATGACCCGCGAACACATGCGTGAAGACGTCAAAGCCAGCGCACACAAAGCAGCAGAAGAGCGTGTAATTGATGCCATTGCCGGGACCGATGCCCGCGAAGGCACCCGTGAAATGTTCCGCAAAAAGCTCAAAGCAGGAGAGCTGGACGATACGATGATCGATCTGGAACTGGCTGACAGTTCCAACCCGTTTCAGATGATGGATATTCCCGGTCAACCGGGGGCAGGGATGCTGAACCTCGGTGATATGTTTGGCAAGGCGATGGGCGGACGCACCACGAAAAAGCGGCTGTCAGTGGCAGAAAGCTATGAGACATTGATTGGCGAAGAGGCGGACAAACTGCTGGATGATGAAACCGTTACACGCGCCGCGATTGAGGCGGTTGAGCAGAACGGGATCGTGTTTCTGGATGAGATCGACAAAGTGTGCGCCCGGTCTGATGCCCGTGGCGGCGATGTGAGCCGCGAAGGGGTGCAGCGCGATCTACTTCCCCTGATCGAAGGCACCACCGTCAGCACCAAACATGGGCCGGTGAAAACCGATCATGTGCTGTTTATCGCCTCTGGTGCATTCCATATTGCCAAGCCATCCGACCTGCTTCCGGAATTGCAGGGCCGATTGCCGATCCGGGTTGAGTTGCGCGCGCTGACCGAGGCGGATTTTGTGCGCATTCTCACCGAAACCGACAACGCGTTGACGCTGCAATATACCGCCTTGATGGGTACCGAAGAGGTGACTGTTTCCTTCACCCCCGAAGGGATCGCGGCACTGGCCAAGATTGCGGCGGATGTGAACCAAACCATTGAAAACATCGGTGCGCGGCGCCTTTATACCGTGATGGAACGGGTGTTTGAGGAGCTGTCCTTTACCGCGCCAGACCGATCAGGGGATGAAGTGGTCGTGGATGCCGCTTTTGTTGAGGAAAACCTTGGTGAATTGACGCGGTCTGCTGATCTAAGCCGTTACGTGCTTTGATAAGCTAGCTGGCAGGCGGCAACTACATTCAAGACCGGAGCTGCCGCCAGCCTCATCCAAGATTACCTCTTTCCATTCCCTTTCGGCTGACAGATGAAAGGGCATGGATTATTTCCGATTTATGCACCGGAACTGGCTTTTTCTGCTGGCCGGTTTTCTGATCACATTCACCTCGTCCTATGGGCAAACCTATTTCATCTCGCTGTTCGCGGGTGAGATCAAAGGTGATTTTGGCCTGTCTGATGGTCAGTGGGGCGGCATTTACACCATCGGGACAACCCTTTCCGCAATCACGATGATCTGGGCAGGCGTCCTGACGGACCGGTTTAGGGTGCGGGCGCTGGCGCTATTGGTGATGATCGCGCTTGCCTTGGCCTGTGTGGCAATGGCTGGCGTGTCGGGATGGATCATGTTGGTTTTTGTCATCTATGCCCTACGGTTGACCGGGCAGGGGATGATGTCACAGCTGGGCGCGGTGGCGATGGTGCGCTGGTTTGAAGCCTCGCGTGGCAAGGCGCTTTCGCTGGCGTCTATGGGGTTTGCAGCGGGGCAGGCTATCTTGCCTGTCGTGTTTGTCGCGCTTTTTGCAGTGATGCATTGGCGCAGTCTTTGGTTGCTTGCGGCTGTGCTTGTGATCGTGACCATACCATTCCTGCTGATCCTGCTGCGCCGCGAACGCACACCGCAAAGCATGGCGGACGAAGCACAGATCGCCGGAATGCATGGGCGGCACTGGACACGCGGTGAGATGCTGCGCTCCGGTTTGTTTTTCTTGATGATCCCGATGGTTGTTGGCCCGTCCGCCTGGGGCACAGCGTTGTTCTTTCAGCAAGTGCATCTGGTTGAGGTCAAGGGATGGGAATTGGTCGCGTTTGTCGCTTTGATGCCGATCTATACGCTGGCCGCTGTGGTTGCGACCTTTGCCTCGGGCTGGGCGATTGACCGCTTTGGCGTCAGCCGGGTGGTGCCTGTGCAAATGATCCCTTTCGGCCTTGGCTTTGCGGTGCTGGCCTATGCCGATACGATCTTTTGGGCAGGGATCGGTCTGATGATCTTTGGTGTGGGGCAGGGGCTGCAATCCACTGGTGCCTCCGCCTTCTGGCCCGAATATTTTGGGACACGGCATATCGGATCTATCAAATCTGTCGCGGCGGCGTTGATGGTGTTTGGGTCTGCCATCGGACCAGGGGTCACCGGCGCGTTCATTGATTTTGGCGTCGATTTCCCCGATCAGATGTTGCCAATCGCCGTCTATTACTTTGCCGCGGCGGGCCTTGCGACCTTTGGCATCGTCAGATACCGGCCCACTCTGGGCCGCTAGCGGTGCCGCCGCAGATAGACATAATAGGCGCCATCGGCCCCATGGCTGACATGGGCCTGACTGACCTGCATCACCACCGATGACAGCGGCGGCGCATTCAGCCAATGCAACACCTGATGGCGCAACACCCCATACCGGACGGGAATAGGCCCACCCTCATCGCGGCGCTTGCCTTTGCCCGTGACCACCAGAACCAGACGTTTACCGCTGCGATGAGCGTTCAGGATATACCGGTTGAGCACCGGATGCGCCTGATCAAGGGTCATGCCGTGCAGATCGATCTTGCCCTCGGGTTTGATCTTGCCGCGTTTGAGCTTGGTAAACGCTTTTTTGTCCATCTGAACCGAGGCTGGCCCAAGCGGATCGGCAAATGCAGGCGAAACCGATGTGGGCGCTTTGCGCGGCATGCCGCTGCCCTTGCCGCTCAGTGCGGCTTGGGCGCGGCGGATGGCTGGCGCGGTTGAATGCGGGGCGTCAATTTCGGCCCGGAACAGCGATTTGAGGTCAAGCCGCTCTGTCCGATCCGTCACCTTGCGCCAGAGCGCCAGATCTTCGTCATTCAAACCGCGCTTTTTCATATCGCGCTTTCCGGCAGCAAGGCATAGGCGCGTTGGATCGGCATCAGCACAACCATGCGTCCGGGATCGCGCAGCTTGCCTGCGGCCCGTCCGGCCCGGTCACCAGTGCCAAAGAAAATATCGGCCCGCTGTGCGCCTTTGATCGCCGATCCGGTGTCCTGCGCAATCATCAAACGGCGCAGTGGGTTTTTGCCGTCTTTCTCCAACCAGACCGGCGCGCCCAATGAGACATAGCGCGGATCAACTGCCACTGAACGCATATCAGTCACGGACCGGTTCATCGCGCCCAGTGGCCCTTGATCAGCGGGCACTTTGCTGACCTCGCGGAAGAACACATAAGATGGATTGTGAAACAACAGGTCGCGCCCCTGCACCGGATTGCGCCGCACCCAGTTTTTGATCACCTGCGCACTGACTTGATGGGCGTCGTAGACACCGCGGCGCACCAGTTCGACACCTATGGATCTATAGGGGTGCCCGTTGGAGCCGCGATAACCGACCCTTATGGAACGCCCTCCGGGCAGGCGAATGCGACCAGACCCTTGGATTTGCAGAAAAAATAGCTCAACGGGATCATCGACCCATGCGATTTCAAGCCCGCGGCCCGTCATCACATTGGTGCTCAGGATCTCTCGGCGAGTGAGCCAAGGATTGCTGCGCAGTGCCTCTGGCGGCATTTTGTAGACTGGATAACGATACCGCGCTGATCGATAAAGATCGCCGTCCAGTTCCGGCTCGAAATAGCCGGTGAACAGGGCGTCTTGGCCGTCTTCGATCAAGACGGGGCGAAAGAACAGTTCGAAAAACTGGCGCGGCTCGGGATCGGCTTCGGCAAACTGGCACAGTGCCCGCCAATCGGGGTCTTTCATGTCACGGCAGGTATTAAGAAAAACCTTGAGCGCCTTTTCGTGATCGTCTTTTGCCCAGCCGTCCAGCTGGTCAAAGGACAACACCTGATAAGTCACATCACTGGCGTTTGCAGGGTTCACCTCAGCGATCCCCGCCATGGCCAGTGCGGCAAGCGCACCGGTTACCCGTCTGTAGAAACCAACAGCCAATTCGGATCATCCGAGCCCATGATGCGGGCAAACACCCATGTGTCTTTCTGGCGTTTGATGTCCGTGACGCTGCCTTCGACGATATCACCGCCGCGATCGCGCACGGCAGAGGTCAATTCGGCCACGAAACGGATCGTCATTTCGGCTTCTCTGGTGTCTGGATCCAGCGTGGCATTCACCAGCTCCATTTCGCGCACACCGAAAAAATTGGCCTCAATGGTCAGGCCCTGATCTTCGCGGGCGGCCACACCGTCAACAAAGCTTTCATAGATGTCTTCGGACAGGAATGGCTGGATCTCGGCCAGTTCACCGCGTTCATATCCCATCACGATTATTTCATAAGCGCCGCGTGCGCCGCCAAGGAAATCGCTGACCCCAAAGGACGGCTCAAGCCGCTTCATCTCGGCAAGTGCCTTGCCAGCGTCACTGTCTTCCGGAACATGATCGGTGATATCCAGATCCGGCCCACCTTCGATCACCTCGAATGCGGGGCCTGCGCGGCGTGCCGGCTCTTGATCGACGACGGGAGGCTTTTCAAAGCCTTCGCGCGTTCCCAACACGTTTTTCAGGCGCAAAATCAGGAATACTGCAATACCGGCCAACACCAGAAGCTGTATTATAGGTGAATTCATCGGGACCTCGTTTGGGCAAAGCATGGAAACATATCGGTTAAGCTCTTATGTAGGTGCTTGACTGGGGCAAGTCCACTCCGCCCCACCTGAAAGGACGTTTGCATATGTGGCTTTTGATCGCATTTATCGCTGTACCGCTGATTGAGATCAGTCTGTTCATCCAGATCGGGGGGGCTATCGGCCTTGGCTGGACCTTGGCCATTGTGTTGGTCACAGCGTTTCTGGGCACATGGCTGGTCCGCAATCAGGGGATGATGGCGCTAGGACAATTGCGCAGCTCTTTTTCGGAATTGCGCGACCCCACCGAACCTTTGGTGCATGGCGCAATGATCCTGTTTGCCGGTGCTTTGCTACTGACACCGGGTTTTTTCACCGATGCGGTTGGTTTTGCACTTTTGGTGCCGCAGTTCAGACAGGCCGCCTTTCACGCGATCCGGGCGCGGATCAACGTTCAGGGTTTCGCACAGCGCAGCGGCCCACCACGGTCAGATCCGCATCAGGATGATATCATTGATGGCGATTATCATGAAATTTCCGAACCGGCAGATACGGACAGAGGCCCCTCAGGCTGGACAAAGCATTGAGGGCCGCGTGCCAACCTGCTAAGCCCGCTGAGATTTATATTTCTTGAGGGAAAATCCGATGGCCGAAGAAGCAGCACCAGCACAACCACAGATGCGTGTCTTGGGGCAATATATCCGCGACATGTCTTTTGAAAACATCATGGCACAGCAAGGCGCCCCGTCTGACGTACAGCCAGACGTGCAGGTTCAGGTGAACCTTGATGCGAAAAAGCATGGCACCGATCACCAGTACGAAAGCGCGATCAAGCTGAAAGTGACATCCAAGAACAAAGGAACAGATGCAACGCTGTTTGTGCTTGAGATCGACTATGTCGGCATTTTCCACATCGAGAACGTGCCAGACGACCAGATCCATCCATTCCTGTTGATCGAATGCCCGCGCATGATCTTCCCGTTCCTGCGCCGTGTGGTCAGCGACGTCACCCGTGATGGTGGGTTCCCGCCGCTGAACCTTGAAAACATCGACTTTATGTCGATGTACCGCAACGAAGTGGCGCGCCGTCAGGCAGAAGCGTCACCTGAAAACGCTTAAGTCTTAGACCAAAGCACGTCGTCGCCCAGTTGCCCGAGAAATTCGGCATGGGCGGCGGCTTCTTCCTCGCTGAGCCTTGAGGGAAGGGGGGTTGGTCGCGGTTTGGGTTTCCACGCCTCAACGACAGTCCCCGATTTTTGATCTGGCGCAGATGACAGCGCAAAGTCAGGCTGCCGCCCGCCGATCAGCTCAAGATACACTTCCGCCAGAATTTCACTGTCGAGCAAGGCGCCGTGCAAGGTTCGCGAGCTGTTGTCGATACCAAACCTACGGCACAGCGCATCCAACGATGCCGGCGATCCGGGAAACCGTTTGCGAGCAATCGCCAGCGTATCAATCGCCTGTTCCCATGGGATTTGCGGCAGGTTCATCCATTTCAGTTCTGCATTGAGAAACTTAACGTCAAAGGCGGCGTTGTGAATGATGAGTTTGGAATCACCTATGAAATCCAGAAAGCTTTGTCCGATTTCCGCAAACTTGGGTTTATCGGCCAGAAACTCATCCCCAAGCCCGTGCACCTGAAAGGCCTCATCGGGCATGTAGCGTTCGGGGTTGATGTAAACGTGATAGGTTTCGCCCGTTGCCATATGACCCATCAACTCGACCGCGCCAATCTCGACAATCCGGTCGCCGCTTTCCGGATCAAAGCCCGTTGTTTCCGTATCGAGAACAATCTCACGCATGGTCTAGCCTTTCCCGAATGCTCTGCAATGTGGTTTTCACCGCTTTTCGCGCTGTTTCAAGGGTGTCTGTAGGGATGATAAAATCTGATCGCTCACATTTCTCATCGTTCGGCATCTGTTTGGCGCGGATTGTTTCAAACTGCGCTTCGGTCATAGTGCCGCGTGCCATCACCCGTTCCTTTTGGGTTTGCGGATCGACGGTCACACAGGCGACCGCGTCCATATGCGCATCGCCCCCGGTTTCAAACAGGATCGGAATATCCAAAACGATGATGTCGCTGGTGGCAGCCGCTATGAAATCAGCCCGGTCTTTGCCCACAAGCGGATGCACGATCTGTTCAATTTGTTTCAGCGCGGCAGGATCACTTGCGATGATGTCTTTGAGCGCGGGCCGCGACACGGCACCATCAACAATCGCTTGAGGAAAGGCTTCGGCAAACAATGGCACCGCAGCGCCGCCTTTGGCATAAAGACGGTGCACCGCCGCGTCCGCGTCCCAAACGGCGCAGCCTTCGTCGACGAACATCTGGGCAGTGGTCGATTTGCCCATGCCGATAGATCCGGTCAGCCCAAGCAAAAACATCAGCGCAGTGCCGCCGCCCTAGTGGCGCGGTCCACTTCGGGGCGTTTGCCGAACCAGCGTTCAAAGCCCGGTACCGCCTGATGAAGTAGCATGCCCAAGCCATCGACAGTTGTGCATCCGATTTCTTCGGCGGTCGCCAAAAGATTGGTCTTGAGCGGCGCATAGACCAAATCTGTCACCACACTGTCTTTTGACAGGCCATCCAAAGGCACCCGCAACTCACCTTTGCCGACCATCCCCAAAGACGTTGTATTCACGACCAGCGCGGCATCATCCAGCATATTTCCCGCCTGAACCCAGTCAAACACCCGCAAACGGTTGCCAAAATCTGATACCAGTTTCTCGGCCCGGACGCGCGTGCGGTTGGAGATGAAGATTTCCGGCACACCTGCGTCCAACAGTGACGCAATCACCGCCCGCGCCGCGCCGCCGGCACCTAGGATGGCCGCAGGACCAGACTTTGGTTGCCAATTCGGGGCGCCCGTTTTGAGGTTTTCAAGAAACCCATAGCCATCTGTGTTATCCGCATGGATTTTACCGTCTTTGCGGAAAATCAACGTGTTTGAAGCACCGATAAGTATGGCGCGATCCGTGACAAGATCCGCGATATGCATCACCGCTTCTTTGTGGGGGATCGTGACATTCACCCCAACAAACCCCATGCGTGGCAAGCTGCGTATCACCTGTTCCAGATCAGCGGCGGCAACATCCATCGGGATATAATGCCCTTGAATGCCATAGGTTTTGAGCCAATGCCCATGCACTTGCGGAGATTTGGAATGCGCTATCGGGGATCCAATCACACCCGCCAGTGGAATTTTTGCCAAAGTCATGTGGGAAGATCTCCGCGCAGGGTCAGATAATTGAGCAGTTCCAAAAGTGGCATACCAAGGACATGAAAGTAATCCCCCTGTATGTTGGAAAACAAACGCACACCTTCTTCTTCGAGCTTATAGCAGCCAACCGCGTGGCGAATGCTGTTCCAGTTGCGATCAACGTAGTCTTGCAGATAACCCTCACTGATCTCGCGCATCCGCAAACGCACCTGCCCAACATGCCGCCAAATGGGTTTTCCATCTTCGCACAGAACGGCGGCAGACAGCAGACTGTGGCGATCTCCACGCAGGGCCTGCAATTGATTAATGGCGTCCTGAGCGGTTTGTGGTTTGGACAATAACGTCCCGCGATGATCGAGCACCTGATCACAACCCAGAACCAACGCACCGGGGTTCTTCTCGCTGATTTTTGTGGCTTTCATCTCGGCCAGGGCATCGGCAATGTCGCGGGGTGTTGCATCTTCGGCCAAAAGCGCCGCTTTGATCATGTCCTCGTCAACGCGCGGTTTGGCAATCTGATGTTGCACACCCGCTTGATCAAGCAACTTGTGACGGATTTCAGAGCCGGAGGCCAAAATGAACGGCTGTGGCATGTGGATAACCTTGTGTGTGACGTTAGGCATTTCTTAAGGACTTCTGGTGCAGAATTCAAAAGCTGTGGGCACGTTTGACGGTTTTTACCAAAACCGCTGGCTTGTCCGCGATTCCCTCCCAGTTGGATAAGGAAAACTCTCAATGGGGGAGGAATCGTTTACCGCTCTTCTTATCCCGCGAGTTATCCACCAGGTTTTGGCAAAATCTATATGTTAACATGCTGTTTTTATGAGATTCATTATCCTTTAACCAAATTATATGCACAGAACATGATCAGAGTTCTTCAGTTCGGGATAAATCCTGAATAATTCGTTAATCCACAGGTTTTCGGCTCCCTACAAACAACATCATCTTTCTTATCTTTCTTATTATTATAAGAAGGGCTGAAAGAACGGAGTTGGATATGTCTGATCTGCTTGCCCTTGCTTACCCTTGGACCAAATCCTTGCATATCATCTCGGTCATTGCCTGGATGGCTGCGCTGTTTTATCTGCCTCGCCTGTTTGTTCATCATACCGAACAGGCGGGCCTCAGCGGAGAAAAGCATGATCTCTTTGCCATGATGGAATTCAAACTGGCCAATGTGATCATGCGCCCGGCAATGCATGCCACCTGGACCTTTGGCCTTTTACTGGTCTTCACACCGGGGATTGTCGATTGGACTGCGATCTGGCCCTACACCAAAGCATTCTGCGTTATTTTGATGACATTGTTCCACACTTGGTTGGTCATTCGTATGAAGGCCTTTCAAAGAGGCGAGAACCATATCACCGGTCGCCAATACCGCATGATGAACGAGGTGCCGACTGTTTTGCTGATCGTGATCGTGATCTCTGTGGTCGTCAAATTCTGAAATATTGACAGTCCCTTGGCGGCTGCTTATACCATGCGCACCTTCCCGTCCGGGAGGGCGACCTAGCATTTACATTCCAATGACGCACAGCCCCGCCTTTGCCAGGGCTGCACAGGATTATTCATGACAACCGATACGCTGAACCTTGCCGACCTGAAGGCGCAAACGCCCAAGAACCTTTTGGCGATGGCCGAAGAGCTTGAGATCGAAAACGCCTCTACGATGCGCAAGGGCGAAATGATGTTCCAGATCCTGCGTGAACGCGCGGATGAAGGCTGGGAAATTTCAGGTGACGGCGTTTTGGAAGTGTTGCAGGACGGGTTTGGCTTTCTGCGCTCCCCCGAGGCGAACTATCTGCCGGGCCCCGATGATATCTACGTCTCGCCCGAGATGATCCGCCAATGGTCCCTGCGGACCGGAGATACCATTGAGGGGCTCATTAAGGCTCCTGACGACAGTGAACGCTACTTTGCCCTGACAGAGGTCACCAAGATCAACTTTGAAGAGCCTGAGAAGGCTCGCCACAAGGTTGCCTTTGAAAACCTCACGCCGCTCTACCCTGATGAGCGTCTGACGATGGAAGTCGAAGATCCAACCGTCAAAGACCGCTCAGCGCGGATCATTGATCTGGTGTCGCCCATCGGTAAAGGCCAGCGATCCCTGATCGTGGCGCCGCCACGCACCGGTAAAACGGTTCTGCTGCAAAACATTGCCAACTCGATCGAGAAAAATCACCCAGAGTGTTATCTAATCGTTCTGCTGATCGACGAACGCCCGGAAGAAGTCACCGACATGCAACGCTCTGTAAAGGGCGAGGTCGTGTCCTCCACCTTTGATGAACCTGCGACGCGTCACGTGGCGGTTTCTGATATGGTCATCGAAAAAGCCAAGCGGCTGGTCGAGCACAAACGCGATGTTGTGATCCTGCTCGATTCCATCACGCGGCTGGGCCGTGCGTTCAACACCGTTGTCCCGTCATCTGGCAAGGTTTTGACCGGTGGTGTGGATGCCAACGCTTTGCAACGCCCCAAACGTTTCTTTGGTGCTGCGCGAAACATCGAAGAGGGTGGTTCCCTGACCATTATCGCGACTGCCTTGATCGACACAGGCAGCCGCATGGACGAGGTGATCTTTGAAGAATTCAAAGGCACGGGTAACTCCGAGATTGTTCTGGATCGCAAGATCGCTGACAAGCGTGTGTTCCCAGCCATCGACATCCTCAAATCCGGCACCCGGAAAGAAGATCTGTTGGTTGATAAGATTGATCTACAGAAAACCTTTGTTCTGCGCCGGATTCTCAACCCAATGGGAACCACGGATGCAATTGAATTCTTGATTGGTAAGCTTAAACAAACCAAAACCAATTCGGATTTCTTCGATTCGATGAACACCTGAGTTATTTAATAATAACAATAGGTTATGCATTATGGACACGATCTTTGCCCAAGCGACAGCTGGGGGGCGGGCTGGCGTTTCTGTTGTCCGGCTGTCGGGACCATCTGCCTTTGAAATCGCTGGTAGCATCGCAGGCACACTGCCCAAATCTCATCGGGCTGGCCTGCGGGAGATAAAGACACTGACCGGAGAGGTTATTGACGAGGCTTTGATCTTGCCATTCGCCGCGCCGAACAGTTTCACCGGTGAAGATGTTGTTGAATTTCAATTGCATGGCAGCATCGCGGTGGTCCGGTCCTGTCTTGAGCTTCTTGCGTCTTTCCCTGATGCGCGTTTGGCGGAGGCCGGGGAGTTTACCCGGCGGGCTCTTGAGAACGAGCGTCTGGATCTGGCGCAGGTGGAAGGCCTGGCCGATTTGATCGAAGCTGAAACAGAAGCGCAGCGGAAACAGGCGTTTCGGGTTCTGTCCGGTCACCTTGGTGATCAGGTGGAGCGTTGGCGCAGAGATCTGATCCGCGCAGCGGCGTTGTTGGAAGCCACGATTGATTTCGCTGACGAAGATGTGCCCGTTGATGTGACGCCTGAGGTTGATGCTTTGCTGACAGGTGTGATGGCCGATCTGAGCAGCGAAATTGCAGGAACCAAGGTTGCGGAACGCATTCGGAATGGTTTTGAAGTGGCCATTGTTGGTGCGCCAAATGCCGGAAAATCGACCCTGTTAAACGCTCTTGCAGGGCGAGATGCGGCCATCACATCTGAAATTGCCGGTACAACCAGAGACATTATCGAAGTGCGCATGGATCTGGGTGGTCTCCCGGTGACGCTTCTTGATACCGCGGGATTGCGCGAAAGCGATGATGTGATTGAAGCCCTCGGTGTTGATCTTGCGATGACCCGGGCAACGTCTGCAGATCTGCGAATTTTCCTCGCATCGCCGGGGGAAGCACTCATGCTTGAACCCGGGGTTGATGATATTGTCGTCCGACCCAAAGCTGATCTATTAGGCGATGATGAAAACGCTGTATCAGGCAAAACTGGTCAGGGTATTGATGCTTTGGTCAAGCGGGTGCAAGAATATTTGGCAGAGCGGAGTTTGGACGCCGGATTGGCGACGCACGAACGACACCGAATTGCGATGGAACGTGCGGCAGTAAATCTTGAAACTGTGCGCGGGATATTGGCGCGGGGGTCGGAACACTATGATATAGCGGCAGAGGAGCTGCGTTCTTCGATTCGAACCTTGGAAACACTGGTTGGCCGGATCGACGTGGAAAACCTGTTGGATGAAATCTTCTCCAGCTTCTGCTTGGGTAAATAATGGAGTGTTTCACGTGAAACATTTTGAGGTCATCGTAATTGGTGGGGGTCACGCCGGGGCTGAAGCTGCGCATGCCGCGGCTCGGATGTCAGCGAACACCGCGCTTGTAACTATGACAGAGGCCGGGATCGGTGTGATGTCCTGCAATCCGGCGATTGGCGGGCTTGGCAAGGGGCATCTCGTACGTGAGATTGACGCCATGGATGGCGTGATGGCCCGCGTTGCGGACAAGGCCGGTATTCAGTTCCGTTTGCTGAACCGTCGCAAAGGCCCAGCTGTGCAAGGCCCCCGGGCACAGGCGGACCGAAAAATCTACCGTACCCAAATGTTGGCAGAGATCAAAAGCCAGGAAAACCTGAGTATTATTGAAGGTGAGGTCACCGATCTGATTGTCGAGGATGGAACGGTTGGCGGCGTTATTCTGGCAGATGGACAGTCAATTACAGCAGATGCAGTGATCCTCACGACGGGCACATTCCTGCGAGGCGTCATTCATATCGGTGAGGTCTCGCGATCTGGTGGCAGGATGGGCGACAAGGCATCGAACAAGCTGGCCGAAACCATCGACAGGTTTGATCTCCCTATGGGGCGGCTCAAAACGGGCACTCCACCACGATTGGATGGACGCACGATCAATTGGGATGTATTAGACGATCAGCCTGGTGATGCAGAACCGGTATTGTTTTCCTTCCTCTCGACGCAAACAACAGCTCCGCAAATTTCATGCGGTATTACGCATACCAACGAAAAGACACACGAAATCATCCGCGCCAATCTGGAAAGATCAGCGATGTACGGTGGGCAAATTGATGGTGTTGGTCCCCGGTACTGCCCCTCGATCGAGGATAAGGTTGTCCGATTTGCCGATAAGGATTCCCATCAAGTGTTTCTGGAGCCTGAAGGCGCAGATGATCACACGGTGTATCCAAACGGTATCTCCACATCATTGCCAGAAGATGTGCAGCTGGACTATGTCCGCTCAATGAAGGGGCTTGAGAATGCTGTTATCCTTCAACCCGGGTATGCCATCGAGTATGACTATATTGATCCGCGGGCGCTAAAGGCGACATTGGAGTTGCGAAAAGTGCCGGGGCTCTATTTGGCCGGTCAAATCAACGGCACAACAGGATATGAAGAGGCGGCCGCGCAGGGGTTGGTTGCGGGATTGAACGCCGCGCTCTCTGCCAAAGGTCGGGATCCGGTCACCTTCAGCCGTGCAGACAGCTATATCGGCGTGATGATTGATGATTTGACCACACGCGGTGTGACTGAACCCTACCGGATGTTTACCTCTCGGGCTGAATTCAGGCTGTCGTTGCGTGCAGACAACGCAGACCAACGCCTAACGCCATTGGCGATCCAGCTTGGATGCGCTTCAAGTCAAAGAACGAACGCCTTTCAGGCGAAGCTGGATGAGTTGACGCGTGTCAAAGCGAAGCTCACGTCTGCTACCTTTACGCCGAAAGAAGCCATTCAAGCAGGCATAGAGATCAGTCAGGATGGCAACCGTCGTAGCGCCTTTCAGTTGCTGTCCTTTCCGGATATGAAATTTGCAGATATTCTGCCACTTGTGCCGGAACTTGACGGCGTGGCGCTTGAGATCTCTGAACAAATTGAACGAGATGCGCTGTATTCTAACTATCTAGGCCGGCAGCAAAAGGACATTGAGGCCTTGCGCAAAGATGAGGCACAGCGGATACCGGACAGTTTTCCCTATTCTGCGCTCGAAGGTCTATCGAATGAATTGAAGGCGAAGCTGATTGCGGCGCAGCCGGAAACACTCGCCCAAGCGGCGCGGATTGACGGAATGACACCGGCAGCTTTGACGCTTTTGCTTGCTCGTTTGCGCCGTGATACCGGAAAGAAAACCGCATGAGCGACGAAACAGATTTGAATGTTTCACGTGAAACATTGGACAAGCTCAAAGCATTTGTTGCGCTGGTCGAGAAATGGACCGTCAAGATCAACCTGATCTCAAAAGCAAGCATTCCTCATATCTGGAATCGGCATATTGTCGATTCTGCGCAACTATTCGAATTGGCGCCAAAGCAAGGTCATTGGGTCGACATTGGGAGCGGCGGAGGCTTTCCCGGGGTAGTTCTGGCCATTCTGGCATCGGAAAACCCGGATCCGCTTCGATTTACTCTGGTAGAAAGCGATCAGAGAAAATGCGCATTCCTGCGAACCGCTTCTAGAGAGCTTGATCTCGGGGTTACCGTGCGGTCAGAGCGTATTGAAAGCATCGAACCTTTGAAGGCGGACATTCTTACAGCACGCGCCTTGGCAGATCTGAGCGACTTGCTTGGTTTCGCTGATCGTCATCTATTGCCGACTGGGCTGGCCTTGTTCCCAAAGGGTGCACAATGGAAAAAAGAAGACCAGGAAGCGCGGAAGCTGTGGTCCTACGATTGTGAACCTGTCAGAAGTAAAACCAGCGCTGATGCCGCTATCTTGAGTATCAAGGAAATTGCCCGTGTCTGATCTATCCCGGCCCAACGGCCCCAAGATTATTGCTGTTGCCAATCAAAAGGGCGGCGTTGGCAAAACGACAACAGCGATAAATCTCGCTGCGGCGTTGGTAGAAGAGGGCAAGCGGGTGCTGCTTGTTGATCTTGATCCGCAGGGCAATGCCTCGACCGGACTAGGTATTGAGCTGGATGATCGGGTTTATACGACCTATGAGCTTCTTCTTGAAGACATTGATCTGGATGAGGTTGTTCAGGATACCGACTACCAAGGATTGTTGATTGTTCCTGCGACAGTTGATCTGAGTTCGGCGGATATCGAGCTGATATCGAACGAAAAGCGCAGCTTTCTATTGCATGACGCCCTGCGCCAAACGCAGATGGACCGCTATGAACTGGACTATATCCTGATTGACTGCCCGCCATCGCTCAATTTGCTGACTGTGAATGCGATGATTGCCTCCCATTCGATCCTTGTGCCGTTGCAAAGTGAGTTCTTTGCGTTGGAAGGGTTGTCCCAGTTGATGATGACGATCCGCGAGGTTCGGCAATCCGGTAACAAGGACCTGCGAATTGAGGGGGTTGTGCTTACAATGTACGACAAGCGTAACAACCTATCGCAGCAGGTTGAGCAGGATGCGCGCAGCAATCTTGGTGATCTGGTGTTTGAAACGATGATCCCTCGAAATGTAAGGGTGAGTGAAGCGCCCAGCTATGCTATGCCAGTGCTGGCCTATGACCCTCAGTCCAAGGGGGCCGAGGCCTATCGCGATTTGGCTAAAGAATTGATCAAAAACAACATCTGAGGATGCAGAGATGGCTGATAGACAAGATCGCAAGCGTGGATTAGGCCGTGGCTTGTCCGCCCTTATGGCCGATGTCGCAGAGACCGAAGCGACCACAGCTCAAGGGCCCGTCGCAACGGAGCAGTATATCCCGATTGAGCGGATTTCACCGAACCCCGAGCAGCCACGCAAGCGGTTTGCCAAGGAAGATCTCGATGATTTGGCGGCATCGATCAAGGAAAAAGGCGTTATTCAGCCTTTGATCGTCCGCAAGCGAAGCGATGATACCTACGAGATCGTCGCGGGTGAACGCCGTTGGCGGGCGGCCCAATTGGCCCAGTTGCACGAACTGCCTGTCGTGGTCCGCGAATTCACCGATGTCGAAGTTCTTGAAGTGGCGATCATCGAGAATATTCAGCGTGCGGATTTGAATGCGATTGAAGAAGCAGCCGGTTACCGGCAATTGATGGACAAGTTCGGCCATACTCAGGAAAAGATGGCCGAAGCCCTTGGTAGGAGCCGCAGTCACATCGCGAACTTGCTGCGGCTTTTGAATTTGCCTCAGCCCGTGTTGGACATGGTGCGCGATGGCGATTTGAGCGCAGGACATGCGCGTGCGCTTGTGCCTGCGTTGGATCCGGTCAAGCTGGCCAAAGAAATCATCAAAAAGGGCCTGTCCGTTCGTGCTGCTGAAACTTTGGTAAAGAAGGAACAGCAAGCCGGTTCGGGCGATGTGGTCGAAGGCAAAAAACCAGCAGAGAAAGTTGAGAAAGACGCAGATACCAAGGCGTTGGAAGGTGATCTTACTGCAGCACTTAAGATGAAAGTTGTTCTGAACCACAAGCCAGGCCAAGAGAAAGGTCAGCTCACTGTGCATTACGATTCGCTGGATGAACTGGACGAATTGTGCCGTGTGTTGAGTGGCGCCTAGTCGGGTATCAAATTCTCAATGACGGCGTTTAGAACGTTAAAGCCCTGATCTGAAACGATAATTCGATCATCTGTCGCATGGATCATACCAATCTCGCTCAGGTGGTCGAGTTTATCCTTGGGCAGCGGTTTTCCGGCGATCTGAGCGAACCGCTTTGGATCAATCCCTTCCTTTAACCGCAGGCCCATCAACAGAAATTCAATCGCCTGTTCTGATTGATCTAGCAAGCTGCGAGGTTTTTCAGTTGTGCCATTTGCGACTTTCTCCAGCCAAAGCTTTGGATTGCTAAAAGAAACGGTTGCCTGTCGCCGGCCATCAATTGTGATCCGCCCATGGGCCCCCGGACCGATGCCGATATAGTCACCATACCGCCAGTAGATCAGATTATGCCGCGATTGGGCGCCATCTCGTGCGTGGTTTGAAACCTCATATCCTGGCATTCCCATGTCATTGCAAACATCTTGGGTCAGCGTGTAAAGGTCTGCGCCCAGATCTTCGTCCGGTAATCCGCGCAAGCCGCCACGGGCATAGCGGTCGCCAAACGCGGTGCCTTGTTCAATAGTAAGCTGATAAAGCGATACATGGTCTATCGCCGAGTTTAGTGCCTGTTTTAGCTCACCCTCCCACGCCTGCGCGGTCTGGTTCTGCCGTCCATAAATCAGATCGAAACTCACCCGCTCAAACGCGCCTCGCGCGACATCAAATGCTGTCAGCGCCTCCTTTGCTGTGTGAATGCGGCCAAGGCGACGGAGATCGTCATCGTTCAACGCCTGAATCCCCATCGAAATGCGGCTGATCCCCGCATCTCGATAAGCGGCAAAACGTCCTGCCTCAACAGAGCTGGGGTTCGCTTCTAGGGTGATTTCAAGATCGTTGGCTGTGGGCCAATGAGTTTTGATGGCGTTGATCACGTCCGCAACAACGTCAGGGTCCATCAGGCTGGGCGTTCCGCCACCAAAGAATACGGCGTTCAGGATACGACCCTTGGTTTCACTTGCGCTGCGTTTCAGCTCTGACAAATAGCCATCACGCCATGCGCGTTGATCAATTTGCCTGCTGACATGGCTGTTGAAATCGCAATAGGGGCATTTCGCTTCGCAAAACGGCCAATGGATATAGAGGCCAAAGCCGCCGTTTTGCCAATCTTCAGTCAAAACAAGCCGAAATCAGTTTGGCAAAGGCATCGGCCCGGTGGCTGATCGCGTTTTTCTGATCGGCGTCCATTTCTGCAAAGGTGATGTCATAACCGTCGGGCATGAACATCGGGTCATAGCCATGCCCCAATTTGCCGCGCAACGGCCAAACCAAGGTTCCGTTAACACGCCCTGCAAAAACCTCATCGTGTCCATCGGGCCAAGCCAGAACCAGCGTGGCACAAAACCGGGCGCGGCGGGGGTGTGGCGCGGATTTTTCTTCAAGCAGGTTGTGGGTTTTGGTCATCGCCATGACAAAATCACGGCCCGTTGGAGTTTCAGCCCAATCAGCGGTGTATACCCCAGGCGCATCACCCAGTGCCTCGACTTCGATCCCGGAATCGTCGGACAGGGCGGGCAGGCCGGTGGCTTGCGCGGCGGCATGGGCCTTGATCCGCGCATTGCCGACAAAAGTGGTTTCGGTTTCATCGGGTTCTGGTAATTTTAATTCTGCCGCACCAACCACAGAAACACCGCGCGGAGCGAACAATTGCTGCATCTCTTCCAGTTTGCCCGCGTTGTGCGTGGCAATCAGGATGCGGTTTTCTGTGAATTTGCGGGTCACGCAGTGACGTCCTTTTGGATTGCGACCAGCTCGGACACACCTTTTTCGGCGAGATCCATCAACTGGTTCATCTGATCACGGGAATACGTGGACCCTTCAGCGCTCATCTGCACTTCGATCAGCTGTTTGGAGCCGGTCATGATAAAGTTGCCATCGACGCCCGCTTCGGAGTCTTCAGGATAATCGAGATCAAGCACAGGTTGGCCCGCGTAGATGCCACAGCTGATCGCCGCCACTGGATCTACCAACGGATCAGTGATCACATCGCCAGCTTTCATCAGCTTGTTGACCGCAAGGCGCAGCGCGATCCAACCGCCAGTGATCGAGGCACAGCGGGTGCCGCCATCGGCCTGCAATACATCGCAATCTACGGTGATTTGACGTTCGCCCAACGCGACCCGATCCACACCTGCCCGCAAGGACCGGCCGATCAAACGCTGAATTTCAACTGTGCGACCACCTTGTTTGCCAGCTGTGGCCTCACGGCGCATCCGGGTGTTGGTGGCGCGGGGCAACATGCCGTATTCTGCGGTGACCCAACCCAAGCCGGAGCCTTTGACAAACGGCGGCACGCGGTCTTCGATGGTTGCGGTACACAACACATGGGTATCGCCCATCTTGATCAGCGCCGACCCTTCGGCATGTTTGGTAAAGCCAACCTCAACAGAGACAGCACGCATTTCATCAAGTTTCCGGCCAGAGGGACGCATATTCATTCCTTTACTGTTTGAACCGGGGATAGCGTCCGACCTATGCTGTATGCAAGCCCGATTGACGTTTAGCCTTGCTGCACCTTTATTATCTCCTAAACAGGTAAGAAGATGACAGAGACCTCAGATCTACTCAAAGAGATGAACGACCGGTCCCGCGAAGTGTTTCGCCGGGTGGTCGAGGGCTATCTGGCGAATGGAGATCCTGTTGGCTCCCGCACGCTCACCCGTGATTTCAGCGAAAAGGTCAGCGCGGCAACGATCCGCAATGTAATGCAGGATCTTGAGTATCTCGGTGTGTTGGGATCGCCGCATGTCAGCGCGGGGCGCATTCCAACCCAGTTAGGCCTGCGGATGTTTGTCGATGGGATGATCGAACTGGGTGATCCGACAGAGACAGACCGCGAAAAAATCGATGCAACGCTGGGCGATAACGCATCAGATGTGGGCGGGCTTCTGGACCGTGTCGGCTCTGCCTTGTCGGGTGTCACGCAAGGGGCGTCATTGGTCATGACGCCGAAACACGAAGCGCCCATCAAACATATCGAGTTTGTTTCGCTGTCACAGGATCGGGCGCTGGTTGTTCTGGTGTTTTCTGACGGTCATGTTGAAAACAGGCTGTTCACACCACCGCCCGGCCAAACGCCAAGTTCCATGCGGGAGGCGGCAAATTTTCTGAATGCACTGGTGGAAGGCAAAACCATCAGCGAACTTCAGCACACTATTGAACGGGAAATCGCGCAAAGGCGGCAAGAAATTGATGTGCTGGCCCGCGATATGGTGGAGAGTGGTCTCGCGCTTTGGCAGGGCGATGACACCAGTACAGAGCGGTTGATTGTCCGGGGCAGGTCGAATCTGTTGGGAACGGAAGCCGAAGCTGAGGATCTGGAGCGCATCCGCAGCCTCTTTGATGATCTGGAACGCAAGCGCGACATCGCCGAATTTCTGGATTTGGCCGAGGGCGGTGACGGTGTGCGCATTTTTATCGGCTCAGAAAACAAACTTTTCTCACTTTCGGGTTCCTCTCTGGTGTTTTCCCCTTATATGAACGCTGATCGAAAGGTGATTGGTGCGGTCGGCGTGATTGGCCCCACCCGCCTGAACTATGGACGTATCGTGCCCATTGTGAATTACACGGCACAGCTGGTCGGAAAACTGGTCTCCGATCGGAGTTAGAGGTGAAAAATGGCAGAGCCCAAGGAAAACGATTTTCTCGACGATATTGAGCAAGCGATGGCAGAGGAATTTGCCGAAGACGCGGCCGAGATTGATGATGAAGCGCTGGAGCTGGATCAGCTTCGTGCGGATCGGGATCAGTACAAGGACCGCTTTATGCGGGCGTTGGCCGATGCGGAGAACGCTCGCAAGCGGTCTGACAAGGATCGCCGTGAGGCAGAGAACTACGGCGGGTCAAAGCTGGCCCGCGATATGCTGCCGGTTTATGACAATATGAAACGCGCCCTTGAGGCCGCAACCGAAGAGCAGCGGCAGGTGTCTGGCCCGTTGCTTGAGGGTGTGGAACTGACCATGCGCGAGTTGCTGAATGTGTTCAAGAAACACGGGATCGAAGTGATTGCGCCTGAAGTTGGCGACAAGTTTGATCCGCAGCACCATCAGGCCATGTTCGAAGCGCCGGTGCCAGGCACCAAAGCGGGCGATATCATTCAGGTCGCAGCGGAAGGGTTCATGTTGCATGACCGTTTGCTGCGTCCCGCACAGGTTGGGGTTTCATCGCAGCCTGCGGGATAAGAGATTCTTGCCTTCGGCGAGAATATTTTGAGCCAAAAAGGAAGAGGTGGTCAGTCTTTGACCGCCTCTTTTAGTTTGTACAGCAGATCAAGCGCCTCTCGCGGGGTAAGCTCGTCTGGCATGACTGCCTTGAGTTGCTCTTCTACCTCGGATTTCTGTGCCGGGGCAGGGGCCGGCGTTGCGCTCACTGAAAACAGCGGAAGATCATCAATCAGCGTTTTCTGGGTTGCCCCGCCCTCACGCTCACCTTTTTCCAATGCATCAAGAACAACGCGGGCGCGGGCAATCACCGCATCTGGGAGACCCGCCAATTGGGCGACTTGCACACCATAAGACCGATCTGCCGCGCCCTTGCGGACCTCATGCAAAAAGATCACCTCGCCCTCCCATTCCTTCACCGCGACTGTGGCGTTATCCACGCCATCCAACTTGCCGGAAAGGGCAGTCATCTCGTGGTAATGGGTGGCAAAAAGCGCCCGAGAGCGGTTCACATCGTGTAAATGTTCAAGCGTGGCCCAAGCGATCGACAGCCCATCATAGGTCGCAGTGCCGCGGCCAATCTCATCTAGGATCACCAAGGCACGGTCGTCTGCCTGATTGAGAATGGCCGCTGTTTCGACCATCTCGACCATGAAGGTAGACCGCCCTCGTGCCAGATCATCGGAGGCGCCAACGCGGCTGAAAAGCTGGCTGATCATACCGATATGCGCAGAAGCAGCGGGGACGAAGCTGCCCATTTGCGCCATCAGCGCGATCAGCGCGTTTTGCCGCAGGAATGTCGATTTACCGGCCATGTTGGGGCCAGTCAGCAACCAAATATTCGCATCATTGTTTGAGGCGCTGAGATCGCAGTCGTTGGCGATGAACGGATCACCGGATTGTTGGGCAAGGGCGCGTTCCACGACCGGATGACGCCCGCCCTTGATGTCAAAGGCACGGCTGTTGTCGACCTTGGGCCGCGTCCAGTTTTCTGCCAATGCCAGATCGGCCAGTCCGGCGGCCAGATCAATCTCGGCCAATGCAGTTGCCGTGACGCCGATCTGAGCGGCGCTTTCTAGAATGGCGGCCTTGAGGTTTTCGAAGAGCCGCTTTTCGATTTCAAGTGCGTGATTGCCCGCATTGAGGATCTTGGTCTCCATCTCCGACAATTCTACCGTGGTGAAGCGCACCTGATTTGCGGTTGTCTGACGGTGGATGAAGGTTTCGGACAGCGGCGGCGCGAGCATCTTATCGGCGTGAGTGGCGGTGGTTTCTATAAAGTAGCCCAGCACGTTGTTGTGCTTGATCTTCAGTGTCGAAATCCCCGTAATAGAGACGAAACTCTGCTGCATTTCTGCTATGACTGACCGCCCCTCATCGCGCAGCTTTCGCGATTCATCTAGGTCATCGTTATAACCTTCGGCGATAAAGCCGCCGTCGCGCGACAACAGCGGCGGCTCAGCCACCAATGCCGCATCGAGCAGTGCGATCAAATCAGTATGACCCGTCAGGCTTTTGGCGGCGGTGTTTAACAGATCGGGCAATTCGAATGACGCAAGCTGGTTCTCCAAAAGCTCCGCCTCGGATAACCCATTGCGGATTCCCGCCAGATCGCGTGGGCCACCACGATCAAGAGAAAGACGCGAAAGGGCACGATCAAGATCAGGTACTTTGCGTAAATGATCGCGAACATCCTGTATCAACCGGCGCTGTTCTGTGCAGAATGAAATCGCATCAAGCCGCTTTATAACAGTCTCTAATACGCGAGACGGACTTGCGATCCGGCGCTCCAAAAGTCTTGCGCCTCCGGCGGTGCAGGTGCGATCCATGATCGACAAAAGTGATCCGGCGCGGCCTCCTGTCATGCTGTGGGTCAGTTCGAGATTGTGGCGGGTTGCAGCGTCAATTTGAACGCTGCGTGTCTCGCTTTCTTTTTGAGGAGGGCGCAGAAGCGGGAGTTTGCCTTTTTGGGTTATCTCCAAATAGTCAATTAGAGCGCCCATTGCGGAGATTTCGGCCCTCGAAAAACCGCCAAAGGCATCAAGTGTGGCGATGTTGAACAGATCGCAGATCCGTTTTTCCGCCGCTGCGCTGTCAAATGCTGATCGTGCGATACCCGTCAGCGCGAGCCCAAAATCCGAGACTAAATCGAAGAATTCCGACTCTTTCGCCTCAGATACGATCAACTCTGATGGAGAAAGACGCGCCAGCTCTGGGCTCAACCGAACGGTGGCCAGTGGCATGACGTGAAAGGCGCCGGTGGATATGTCGACCCAAGCCAAGGCCGATGCATCGCGCACCTCTGCAAATGCGGCGAGGTAGTTGTGGCGGCGCGGTTCAAGAAGGGCTTCCTCGGTCAGGGTGCCGGGGGTGACAAGGCGGACAACATCTCGTTTGACTACGGATTTGTAGCCGCGCTTTTTCGCTTCGGCTGGGCTTTCCATTTGTTCGCAAACGGCAACCCGAAACCCTTTGCGGATCAGCGTAAGCAGATACCCCTCAGCGGCATGAACCGGCACGCCGCACATCGGAATGTCCTTGCCGGCGTGTTTGCCGCGTTTGGTGAGGGCGATATCCAGTGCCTCGGCGGCGGCAACCGCATCATCAAAGAACATCTCGTAGAAATCACCCATGCGATAAAACAAGAGGGCATCGGCATATCCGGCCTTGAGCTCAAGATATTGCGCCATCATCGGCGTGACTTTTTCTTCGCTCACTGGTTTCTCCCCCGCATGCCTGTCTGTACAAAACCAAGCGGTCTGAGGAAAGAGGGCGGCAGCCAGAGATGTTGCTAGACCGGCGCATTCTTCGTGCTAAAATCGGGTTAACACCACCTGATGAGAGATCCAGCCGCCCGTGCGCAACAAGATTGACCTGTCGTTGCCGCCAGAAACCTTGTTTCACAATCCCTGGAGCGATCCGGGGTTTTTTCTGCTGAACCTGCCGGAATTTATCTGGAGACCCAGGGAGCGGGCCGTGATTGAAGGATTTGCGGTAAGTGAACATGGGCAGGTTAACAAGAAAATCCGATCCTTCCTGACGGTCACGAAGCGGCAAAAAACCTTTACCAAGGCGATCGAATACAATGCCGCCCCGGTCTATCTTGAGCAGGCGAGCTTTCGAAAATCGCACATCATGGTTCATGATCGAATGTTGCTCAACGGCGCATCAGGTGTGCGGTTGATCAATCGGTTTCATTGGGAGAACGAAGAGGCGGACGAAAACAGTGTTGATCAGGTACAGACCTACCTTGCGGCCTGTCAGAATGAGAACAAAGATCGCGTACTTCCATCTGTTTTGCCCAATTTAGAGACTGATACTGACGTTGCTATCGAATGCCGGAACACGTTTAACTTTTACCACTTCATCACAGAGTCGCTGTCACAATTGACAGTTCTTGATGGGCTCAATTTCACGGGAAATGTCTATTTCCATTTTCCAAACCAAGAAGAAAAACAAAGGCCGTTCGCACAGGCATTTGTCGATGCGTTGTTTCCTGAACTTGCGGGGCGGGTGTTTTTTGAACGGACGCCAAAGGAGTATGACAAAGTCATATCTACCTATGAGTTTTTGGGCGGTCACTATCAGGCACCGCGTGAGAGCATCAGTGGAATAGAGGATTATGCGCCAAAACCGTTTGCAGACGGGGACGGTTTGGCAGATGTGAGTGGTCAGGCGGTTCTGGCGATGAACTGCGTCAGTTCGCCGCTGATTGCATTGCGAAACCGGGGATTGGCGGCTGTCGAGGGGCAAGATTTCAGCCATCTGCCGAAACGGTTCTTTGTGGGGCGCGATGATCGCCAAAGTCGGGCGCGGCACATGGAGGGCGAGGATCTGCTGTTTGATCATCTGCGGCTGTTTGACTTTGAATATGTGGTGTTTGAAAACCTGTCCCCGCTGGAGCAGGTTGCGATTATGGCGCAGGCTGAGGTGATGATTTCCTATCACGGGGCGGGCTTTACCAATATGTTGTTCGCCAATCCTGATGCCTATGTGATTGAGCTGGGTACACTACAAACCGCGCAATTTCGCTGGGGTGATTTCTGGCCATTGGCGAATGCGGCGCAATGTCGATACATCAGCTTTTTTGCGGATCACAACATGGACAACCCCTTGTTAGAGCCGAGTTTCAGGCAAGATGGGATTGTTCCGGTACGGTTGGGAGAGGCAGCGACAGCCGGGATTATGGCCTTTGTTGTGACCTTGCTGGGCCATTTTCCAAAGTTGACGAAATTGCCGGTTCTGCTCGAAACATCTGCCCGCGTCTTGCAGGCTGGCGCGCCGGACAAGGCGGCAGATCTTATCGATCAACATTCGGAGTTTTTGGACCGCGATGCGGAGCTTTGTCTGATCAAGGCGGATTGCCACAAAGAACTGGACGAACCCAAATCAGAACTGATGGCGCTGGATCTGGCCTATAAGGCGGATCGCAGCCGTTGGCAAACTTTGGTGCGGATGATCTGGTGTGCAAACCGGTGTGAGCGTCCGCAGGTGATACGCTGGGCTTTGTCGCGGCTCGAACGCGATTTTCCGGAACGGCACGAGAACTTCGTTACCGCACATAATTGGGTCAAATACGTCACCTGATTGTATGCCCGTGCTTTGCTGTCTATGACTCGTCTAAACAGCAGAAAGCCGATCCCGTGACCAAGAACCGTATTACCTCAGAAGAAGCGCTTGCCTTCCACCTTGAACCCAGCCCCGGCAAGTTTGAGATCAGCGCAACCGTCCCGATGACCACCCAACGCGATTTGAGCCTGGCCTATTCGCCTGGTGTTGCCGTGCCTTGTGAGGCGATCGCGGAAACGCCTGAAACGGCTTATGACTACACCAACAAGGGCAACCTTGTGGCGGTGATCTCTAACGGGACCGCGGTTCTGGGGCTTGGCAATCTGGGCGCGTTGGCATCCAAGCCGGTGATGGAGGGCAAGGCGGTTCTGTTCAAGCGGTTCGCCGATGTGAACTCCATCGATATCGAGCTGGATACCGAAGACACCGAGGCCTTTATCAATGCCTGCAAGTTGATGGGGCCGACCTTTGGCGGGATCAACCTCGAAGATATCAAAGCGCCGGAATGTTTCATCATTGAGCAGCGTCTGAAAGAAGAGATGGATATCCCTGTCTTTCACGATGATCAGCATGGCACAGCGGTGATCTGTGCGGCGGGTCTGCTGAATGCTCTGCATATTTCTGGCAAAAAGATCGAAGATGTTAAAATCGTTCTGAATGGCGCAGGTGCGGCGGGTATTGCCTGTCTTGAGCTGCTCAAGGCCATGGGTGCAAGGCATGACAATTGCATCATGTGTGACACCAAAGGGGTGATTTACCAAGGCCGTACCGAGGGTATGAACCAGTGGAAATCGGCGCATGCAGCAAACACCAAGTTGCGCACCTTGGAAGATGCCATGAAAGACGCCGATGTCTTTCTTGGCGTGTCTGTCAAAGGCGCCGTGACCCCCGATATGGTGGCCAGCATGGCAGACAATCCGGTGATCTTTGCCATGGCAAACCCTGATCCGGAAATCACGCCGGAAGAGGCGCACGAGGTGCGTATGGATGCCATCGTCGCCACCGGGCGCAGTGATTATCCAAATCAGGTGAACAACGTTCTGGGCTTTCCCTACCTGTTCCGCGGCGCGCTGGATATTCATGCCCGTGCGATCAACGACGAGATGAAGATCGCCTGCGCCCATGCGCTTGCCAATCTTGCGCGGGAAGATGTGCCAGACGAAGTTGCTGTGGCCTACGGTAAGACGCTGAGCTTTGGCCGCGACTACATCATTCCCACGCCGTTTGATCCACGGCTGATCCACCGCATTCCGCCGGCGGTTGCGCGGGCGGGGATGGATACCGGTGTGGCCCGACGTCCGATCATTGACATGGACGCCTATGAGCTAAACCTGAAATCCCGCATGGACCCAACCGCCAATATCCTGCGCGGCATCAATGCCCGTGCACGGGCCAATCAGGCACGGATGGTTTTTGCAGAGGGCGATGATCCACGGGTATTGCGGGCGGCGGTGATGTATCAACGCTCCGGCCTTGGCAAAGCTTTGGTTGTAGGCCGGCCCGATGATGTCAAAGCCAAGCTGGAAGCAACCGGTATGGCGGATGCAGTTCGAGAGCTGGAGGTGGTGAACGCCGCCAACACCATGCATTTGGACAGCTACAAAGACTTTCTCTATGGCCGTTTGCAGCGACGCGGTTTTGACAAAAAAGACATTCACCGTCTGGCCGCCCGTGATCGCCATGTGTTTGGCGCATTGATGCTGGCGCATGGGCATGGTGATGGGCTTGTCACCGGCGCAACGCGCAAATCTGCGCATGTGCTTGAGCGGATCAACCATGTGTTTGAGGCAAATGCCGAACATGGCGCGGCAGGATTTACTGCGTTGATGCACAAGGGGCGGATCGTGTTTATTGCCGATACGCTGGTGCATGAATGGCCGGACGAAAATGATCTGGCGAATATCGCAGAAAGCGGCGCGCGGGTTGCGCGGCATATGGGGCTTGAGCCACGTGTGGCCTTCGTCAGCTTCTCGACATTTGGCTATCCGGTGTCGGAACGCGCCGAAAAGATGCACCTCGCACCGACCGTTCTGGACGCGCGTGGCGTCGATTTTGAATACGAGGGCGAAATGACTGTGGACGTGGCGTTGAACGCAGCGGCACAGAAAAGCTATCCGTTCTCGCGTTTGACGGGGCCTGCGAACATTCTGGTGGTACCAGCGCGGCACTCGGCCAGCATCTCTGTTAAGCTGATGCAGGAAATGGGCGGCGCAACGGTGATTGGGCCGATTTTGACGGGCTTAGATCAATCAATCCAGATTTGCTCGACCAACGCGACAGCCAACGACATTCTGAACATGGCGATCCTTGCGGCTTGTGAGGTTGGTAAATGATCTGGAACCTCGGTTCGATCAATGCGGATAACTTTTACCGGGTGCCGCATTTGCCCGAACCGGGGGAGACCCTCGCCGCGACCGGCTTTGACCGTGGGCTGGGGGGCAAGGGCGCGAATATGTCTGTTGCCGCGGCGCGTGCCGCGGCGCGGGTGATGCATATCGGTGCCGTGGGCGCTGATGGAGCTTGGGCCAAGGACCGGTTGCTGGAATATGGCGTGGATACGCAACATATTTCCGTGGTCGCGCCGCCGACTGGTCATGCCAATATCTGCGTTGATCCGGCTGGTGAAAACAACATCGTTCTTTATCCGGGTGCCAATCATGCCATCACCGAACAGATGATCGGCGCGGCATTGGCAGAGGCATCGCCGGGCGATTTTCTTTTGATGCAGAACGAAACACTCGGCCAACAGTTTGCTGCTGAAACGGCGCAGACTTTGGGGTTGCGTGTAGCCTATGCAGCCGCCCCGTTTGACGCCGAAGCTGTGGCAGGGCTGGCGCACATGGCGGATTTGCTGATCCTGAACGAGGTTGAAGCAGCGCAATTGTTGGCGGCAACCGGGCAGGAATTGTCAGACCTGCCGGTGGATGATGTGGTTGTCACGCTTGGTTGTGATGGATGCAAATGGGTCTCTAACAGAGGGAATATCACCCAAACATATGCGGCCTATCCTGCCGATCCGGTCGATACGACAGGGGCCGGGGATACGTTCACGGGCTATCTTCTGGCCGGGCTCGATCGTGGAATGGATATGGCGGATGCGATTGATCTGGCGATGCGGGCCGGGGCGCTGATGGTGGCACGGCACGGCACCGCAGATGTGATCCCTGACCTCAAAGAAATCCTCGACCACGATTTTGGTTAATTCACGAACGGTGCATCCGCACCCCAAAGCTGTTTGACCCGTTTGTCACGGCCACAGCCCTTGCGATACCGTTTGTAGGCAACAGCCTTTTTCACACCAATCCCAACGCTGCTGATCGCGAGGCGCTCTGTGCTTTTGTAATAGTCCTGATGATACTCATCGGCGGCATAGAATTTTGCAGCGGGCAAAATTGGGGTGACGATGTTTTGCCCCAGCGCGGCTTGCGCCTCTGACTTGGCTTTTTCAGCGGCGGCTTTCTGCGTTGGGCCATTTGCAAAAATAGCTGTGCGGTAGGTTGGTCCACGGTCGCAGAATTGTCCGCCAGCGTCGGTTGGATCAATGGATCGAAAGAACAGCGACAGGATCGTATCGCGGCTGACCACTGCGGGATCAAACTGGATCTGGACCGCTTCAAAATGACCGGTGCCGCCGGACGTGACCTGTTTGTAGGTCGGGTTTTTGGTTTTCCCGCCTGCGAACCCTGACACAGCTTCCTTGACCCCTTTGACGGATTCAAAGTCGGATTCAACGCACCAGAAACAGCCGCCCGCCACAACCAGTGTTTCGGTGCCTGCTGCATGGGCATGGGGCGCGCGGGCGCAAATGCCAACCACGATCAACGCGGCAAGGGCAAAGGCCTTGAAGTTGGAGAGTTTATTCATTGTCTGCTCCTCTTAGTTGCGATCAAGCTGCCGTTCTGTCTGAGCTAGCGCAAGAGCGACAGGCGCCAAGTCACGCGGTGGTGAAGGCAATTTACCGCTTGGCTTGCCTTCGTAACATTTCTAGCGTCGCCCTTGGTCTGCCACGAGAATAAGTGAGAAAAGAGATGCGAATTGCGATGTGGTCGGGGCCACGCAATCTAAGCACGGCAATGATGTACAGTTTCGGCGCGCGGCGCGATTTTGCAGTGATGGATGAGCCGTTCTATGCGCCCTATCTGCTGCAAACCGGTATTGTTCACCCGATGCGGCAGGATATTCTGGACGCCCATGAGAATGACCCGAACAAGGTGGCGCAAACCTGCCGCGAAAGCGGCACGCCACATCTGTATATGAAACACATGCCGCATCACATGATTGACGGGTTTCCGATGGATTGGGCCGAAACATGTGTCAATATTCACCTGGTCCGCCACCCTGCGCGGGTGATTGCCAGCTATGCGGCCAAGCGGGAAGCACCGACACTTGATGACATCGGCTATGTCCAACAATCGCAGCTGTTTGACCGCATTGGCGGTTTGGTGATCGACAGCACGGATATCCGCGCCAATCCCGAAGGGATGCTGCGTGCGCTGTGTGCTGCGATTGATCTTCCGTTTGATCCGGCGATGCTGCATTGGCCGGCAGGGCCACGCGTCGAGGATGGGATTTGGGCGTCGCATTGGTATGGGGCGGTACACCAAAGCACCGGTTTTGCCGGGGCAGAGGGACCATTGCCGGAATTGACCAAGGACTTGCAGCCTTTGCTGGATCAGGCGCTGCCGCATTATCAGCGGCTTTGGGATCGCCGCATGCAATAATTTTGCGTTTATTGAAACTCTCTCCCTTGTCCTTGCGTGACTACAATATCGTTAACAAGGGAGAGCGTAATGAATACTCTATGGAATGTCGCCGCCGCACTGGTTTTGAGCACGGGTGCCGCCTTTGCCGCCGCCCATGCAACACCAATGGTCGAAGCGTCTGATCAGGACGTGTCAAACGGCGTGGTCAGCGCAGAAAAAGTTGTCGCAGGCGAAAACGGTTGGCTGGTTGTGCATCGCACTGGTGCCGACATGAAGCCCGGCCCGGTTGTGGGCTATGCCCCATTGCGTGCAGGTGAAACCGCTGATGTTGCCGCGATCTTGCAAGAAGAGGTCAAACCCGGCGATATGTTGATGCTGATGGTTCATGCTGAGGCAGGTGGGATGAAAACCGGGGTGTTTGAATACACCTTGGGGGCCAAAGAGGACGGCCCGATCAAACCTGATGGGAAGCTGGTGATGACAGTCATCACCGCCAAGTAACGGCTGGGCGCCGTGCTTTTCGTTGCCAGAAGGGGCGGCGCCGTTGCTAACTTGCCCGGACAAAACCTGTCCGGGCCTTTTTTATCGGATATCGATCAATCGAACCGTGGCAGGCCGCGATCTGGAACAACGTCCTTGCCCGTTGCCTCTCCGCGCCGTTGGTCACGTGCTGCCAGCAGACGCAGACGCAGGGCGTTGATACGGATAAACCCTTCGGCATCTTTTTGGTCATAAGCGCCGCGGTCATCTTCGAAGGTCACGTGCTGTTCGGAATAGAGGCTTTCGTCGGACCAGCGACCAACAGTGCGCACGGACCCTTTGTACAGCTTGAGACGCACGGTGCCGGACACATGTTCCTGGCTCTTGTCGATCGCCGCTTGCAGCATCTCACGCTCCGGGCTGAACCAGAAGCCGTTATAGATCAGTTCCGCATAGCGAGGCATCAGCTCATCCTTGAGGTGAGCCGCGCCGCGATCAAGGGTGATCGATTCGATGCCGCGATGCGCCTCAAGCAGCAACGTGCCGCCGGGCGTTTCATAGATGCCGCGTGATTTCATGCCGACAAAGCGGCCCTCTACCAGATCCAAACGGCCACAGCCATGTTTGCCGCCCAGCTCGTTCAGCTTGGTCAGAAGTTCGGCGGGTGACAGTGCCTCACCGTTGATCGAAACCGCGTCACCTTTTTCAAAGCCCACTTCGATATATTCCGGTGTGTCCGGGGCATCTTCGGGGTTCACGGTGCGCTGATAGACATAATCGGGCGCATCGACGGCCGGATCTTCGAGCACCTTCCCCTCGGAGGAGGTGTGCAGCAAGTTGGCATCGACGCTAAAGGGCGCTTCGCCGCGTTTGTCTTTGGCGATCGGGATCTGGTTCTTTTCGGCAAAATCGATCAGCTTGGTCCGGCTGGTCAGATCCCAGTCACGCCAAGGGGCGATCACCTTAATCTCTGGGTTCAGCGCATAGGCGGCCAGCTCAAAACGCACCTGATCGTTGCCTTTGCCGGTTGCGCCGTGGGCCACGGCATCTGCGCCGGTTGCTTCGGCGATCTCAACCAGACGTTTGGAAATCAATGGGCGGGCGATGGAGGTACCAAGCAAATAAAGCCCCTCATACACCGCATTGGCGCGAAACATCGGAAACACAAAATCACGCACAAATTCTTCGCGGACATCTTCGATATAGATCTCCGATGCGCCCATCATTTCAGCCTTGGCGCGGGCTGGCTCCAGCTCCTCTCCCTGGCCCAGATCGGCGGTGAAGGTGACGACCTCACAGCCATATTCGGTTTGCAGCCACTTGAGGATGATCGAGGTATCAAGCCCGCCGGAGTAGGCGAGCACAACTTTTTTAGGCGCGGACATGAAGATTCCCTTTTCAGTTCGTCTCGCGGCCTAGCGTTTTTTACGGGCACGGGCAAGATAAGGGGCCGTTGACCGGGGCGTATTGCCGCCCTATCGACAGAAAACACAGGCGGAGGCGGTATTATGACGGTGAATTTTCAGGCGATGGCGACATTGGCAGCAGCCAAGATGCGGCAGGTGTTTCCCGAAACGCCGCTGATGCGCAATGAAATGCTGTCGGAACGCTTTGGCGCTGACATCTGGCTCAAGCGTGAGGATCTCAGCCCGGTGCGGTCTTACAAGTTGCGCGGGGCGTTCAACGCGATGCGCAAGGTGATCCCGGATCAGACAATGTTTGTTTGTGCCTCTGCGGGCAATCACGCCCAAGGCGTCGCCTTTATGTGCAAGCATTTCAAAGTGCATGGCGTGGTGTTCATGCCTGTTACCACGCCCGAACAGAAGATCCTGAAAACCCGCATGTTTGGCGGTGATCACGTCGAGGTGCGGTTGATCGGGGATTATTTCGACGAATCCCTCAAGGCCGCACAGGATTTTTGCGCTGAACAAGGGGCGCATTTCCTGTCCCCCTTTGACGATGAGGATGTGATTGAAGGTCAGGCTTCCGTTGCTGTTGAGATTGAGCAGCAATTGGGCGGCCTGCCCGATCACATCATTTTGCCCGTTGGTGGCGGTGGCCTGTCTGCCGGGGTGCGCGGATATTTTGACGACACCGTGCGCTATACTTTTGTTGAGCCGTCAGGCGCCAAGAGCCTGGCCGCTGCATTGGAGGAGGACGCGCCGGTTGATGTGTCGCCGATCAATTCTTTTGTGGACGGCGCGGCCGTGGCCAAGATCGGAGCGCGGACCTTTGCGCGCCTAAAGGGGATTTCACCGGATGATGTGATGGATCTGGACGAAGACAGGATCTGCAACACCATCGTTGAGATGTTGAATGTTGAGGGGATAGTTCTGGAGCCGGCTGGCGCGATGTCCATTGAGGCGCTGGGCGAGGTGGCCGAACAGATCAAAGGCAAAACTGTGGTTTGCGTGACCTCTGGCGGCAATTTTGATTTTGAACGCCTGCCAGAAGTGAAAGAGCGGGCACAGCGGTATGCCGGTCTCAAGAAATATTTTATTCTCAGATTGCCGCAACGTCCCGGCGCATTGCGCGATTTTCTCGATACACTGGGCCCGCATGATAACATCACGCGATTTGAGTATATGAAGAAATCCGCCCGCAACTTTGGCTCTGTCCTGATCGGGATCGAAACAGACGCGCCGCAGAACTTTCCGGCGATGTTTGGCCGGATCGATGCAGCGGGCTTTACCTATACTGATATCACCAACGATGAGACACTTGCGCAGTTTGTGATCTGAGGGACCGATATGAAATTTGAAAATGCATCTGTTGTCATCACCGGCGCAGGCAGCGGCATCGGCGCGGCTTTGGCCCGTTTGGCTGCGGCAAAGGGCGCACGCGTCACGGTCTCAGATATTGACGGCGCCAAGGCAGAGGCGGTGGCACAGGAGATCGGCGGCATCGCAGTGCCCTGTGATGTGCGGGATGAACAGGCAATCAAAGATCTGATTGCCAAGGCCAGCGCTGCACATGGTCCGGTTGATATATTTGTCTCCAATGCAGGGCTTGGGCGGGGTGATCCAAGCCATGCCGCCTCGCAACCTGATGAGGATTGGATGTTGAACTGGCAGGTGCATGTGATGGCGCATGTTTATGCTTGCCGCGCTTTGCTTCCGGATATGATTGCGCGAAAATCAGGGCATTTGGTCAATGTGGCGTCCGCCGCAGGATTGCTGAACCAGATTGGCGACGCGGCTTACTCCGCGACCAAACATGCGGCTGTCAGTTTTGCCGAGTCCCTGGCGATCACCCATGGCGCAGATGGCATCAAGGCCTCCGTTGTGTGCCCGCAATATGTGGCAACGCCATTGCTGGGGTTATCTGATGAGGATGCGGCCGCGCAGGCCAATCTATTAACAGCGGACGATGTCGCGGCGGCTGTTGTTGATGGGGTTGAGGCGGACCGGTTCTTGATCCTGTCGCACCCCGATGTGGCGGAGTATACGCGCCACCGGGCGTTGGATCATGACCGCTGGATCATGGGGATGCAGATGTTGCGGGCCAAGGCGCAGGACACCTTTGGCGAAATAAGCGTTGAATCCTTTTACAAGCTGGTCTGACTGTCAAAAGCGCCGGGCAGATCGGACAGAAACCGTGATTTGGAGACCTCATAGGAGGTCAGGATTGGGTTGAGATCAATCTCGTCCGAGCGGCCCTTCGATGCAAGGGTTTCACTGATCTGGCAAAGGTCGGATAGATCCCGAAACCCCAAAGTTAACGCGCTGCCCTTGAGAAAATGTAGCGCTTCTTCAAGGTTTTGATCACTGGGCTGCGCAGCAAGGGTCAGGGTGACGCTGTCGGCCTCTTCGAGAAACAGATCGACCACTTCGCCAAAGTCATCTGGCCCAACCTCGTCTCGTAAGCTTGAAATGCGGTTCCAATCCAGCATCCTATGTTCCTTTTGGGGCCGATGATGCGCGTGAACCCTGAATAAATTGCTGCTTTCCTTATGCAGATTGCGTTGGATTTTAGCTTTCACTCGGTCTTAAGACCCCGGCCCATACCAAACGCCATTCGCCATCATCTGTGCTGGGGGCCTATGGTTCAGGGTATTTCGGCGTCTATCGGTCAAGGCCGTTTGGATGCACATGAGGCCGCCGTAAGGGTGGTGTTGGTTGTTGATGACAGCCGTTTGCAGCGGCGTATCCTGACTGCGTCTCTGGCGCGCTGGGGCTATGATGTGATTGAGGCCGCATCGGGCGAAGAGGCACTGACGGCCTGCCGTGAACGCATGCCAGATCTGATCTTAAGCGATTGGATGATGCCGGGCATGTCCGGTCTGGAATTTTGCGAGGTGTTCCGCGATCTGGAAAACGATGGCTATACCTATTTTATCCTGCTGACTTCAAAAAGCGAAAAGGCTGAGGTGGCAAAGGGGCTCGATTCAGGAGCCGATGATTTTTTGACAAAACCAGTCGATGCCAATGAACTCCGTGCGCGAATTACGGCGGGTGAGCGGATCATCGACATGCAGCGAGAGCTTTCGCAGACCAACCGTATGATCACCGATACGCTCGATGAGCTACAGCGTGTCTACGATTCCCTAGATTCCGATCTTCTTGAGGCGAAAAAGCTGCAACAATCCTTGTTGCGGCAGCGCAGCGCCACCTTTGATCGGGGGCAATTGTCACTTTTGTTGCGGCCCAGTGGCCACGTCGGGGGGGATCTGGTCGGGTTCTATCCGGTTGGTGCGGATCATTTGGGTCTCTTTGCCATTGATGTCTCTGGTCATGGGATCAGTTCGGCGCTGATGACGGCGCGTTTGGCTGGCTATTTGTCTGCAACGGCCCCGGACCAGAACATTGCTTTGCAGCGGTCAGAGGCGGGTGGATATACGCTGCGCCCGCCCGCAGAGGTCGTCACTGCATTGAATGAACTTGTGCTGAACGAGATGGAAACGGAGCATTATTTTACGCTGATGCTGGCCAATATAGATCTGCACACCGGTGCCGTGCAGATCGCCCAGGCGGGTCATCCGCATCCGGTGGTGCAACGCGCCGACGGTACGATTGAACAATCCGGCACGGGCGGTTTTCCTGTGGGCCTGCTGCCGGGCATTCCATTTGATCAGTTTGAAATTTCTCTGCGGTCGGGTGATCGTTTGCTGATCTTGTCTGACGGGGTGACAGAATGTCCCGACACCAATGATCAGTTGCTGGATGAATGCGGGCTGGCGGCGATCCTTGATGCGTTACAGGGGGTCACTGGCCAAGCGCTGTTTGAGGGATTGGTTTGGGAGCTGTCCTGTTTTTCAGGCACAAGTGAGTTTCCCGATGACATCTCGGGGATTTTGTTTGAATTTTCCGGGCCCGATCAGTGCTGATGCAGGTAGCGTGACAAAAACATCCGGTCCCCGTCGTTGCCCAATGCATCAACCGCGTCAGTGCCGGACAAAACCAGCGTCGCATGGTCCGGCTCGACCGGATCTGTGATCTGGCGAACGGGATGGGCGACATAAACATGGCATAGTTTCTCGGCCCAGAGATCATATTCAGGCATGAACACAAATCGGCGGAACGCACCTAGGCGGCGGGGATCGGCGATGCGCCAGCCAATCTCTTCCAGAACCTCGCGATGCAGGGCCTGCAACGGCGATTCGCCGGGATCAATGCCGCCGCCGGGCAGTTGTACATCAACCTGCGGCTCCATCTGCGCGGTCATCAGAAACCGACCCTTCAGCGGTAAAATCGCATAAGCCCCCGGTCTGACGCGATAACGCTTGTCCCAGCGGGGTGTTTCCCCAATCCGTCTGATCATCATCGCCTCCTGTTGAAACGGCCCCTTTATCCGCGGGTTGCCGCCCCTATATAGACGCGGTATGCCAAGCGGCCCCCGATAAGGAAACCCCCATGACCCCTCCTCACCAGCCCACTCAACAGCTTGCATGGGACGATAGCGTTCTGCCATTTCAATTGGATCATGCCGATATCCGTGGCCGTGTGGCGCGGCTTGATGGTGTGCTTGATGGCATTCTCAAACAACATGACTATCCCGCGCAGGTCGAAGCGCTGGTGGCAGAGATGGCCTTGCTGACTGCATTGATCGGGCAGACCATGAAACTGCGTTGGAAACTGTCCCTGCAGGTGCAGTCAAAGGGGCCAGTGCGGATGATCGCAACGGATTACTATGGTCCCGACGAAGATGGGCGTTCGGCGCGCATTCGAGCCTATGCCAGCTATGACGCAGATCGCCTGACCGATGGCGCGCCGATTGATCAGGTGGGCGAGGGGTACTTTGCGATCATGATCGACCAAGGCGAGGGCATGACCCCCTATCAGGGCATTACCCCGCTCACAGGCGATTCGTTGGCGTCCTGCGCGGAGGCCTATTTTGCGCAATCCGAACAATTGCCGACGCGCTTCTCTCTGAGCTTTGGCCAATCCTCTGGTCCCAATGAGGTAGAGCATTGGCGGGCCGGGGGCGTCATGCTTCAGCATATGCCCAAGGCATCGCCCTTTGCCGCGTCTGGTGAGGGCAACGGTGATGTGCTGAGTGCAAGCGATCTGGTCAACGGTGATGAAGAAGAAAACTGGAACCGGGTGAACATGTTGCTCAACACCGTCGAGGATCTTGAATTGATCGGGCCAAGCGTGCCGCCCACGGATCTGTTGCTGCGGTTGTTTCACGAGGAACAGCCACGGGTGTTTGATGCGCAAGCCGTTCGGTTTGGGTGTACCTGTTCTGAAGATCGTGTGCGGCAAAGCCTGTCGATCTATTCGGCCAAGGACATTGAGAAGATGACCACTGATGATGGGCGCGTAACCGCGGACTGTCAGTTCTGCGGGGCGCATTACGATATGGATCCGGCCAGCGTCGGGTTTGAGGCCGAAACAGACGGTGCATAAGCGGATCGACGATATTCGCGCGGCGTTGCTGCGCAGTGGATCGTCCTCATCTGACTTCGATCTGAACCCTGATGTGGTTTTACCTGCGGGGCGCAAATTGCGTCCTGCCGGGGTGCTGGCGCCGATTCATCAGGTTGATGGCCGGCTGGAGTTGTTGCTGACCAAACGGTCGTCCGCGCTCAAACACCATCCGGGGCAAATTGCCTTTCCAGGTGGCAAGCAAGATGAAGGCGACGCAGATGTTGTTGCCGCTGCACTGCGCGAGGCGGAAGAAGAGATCGGCCTGCCGCGCGATATTGTCGATGTTCTGGGCGTTTTGCCCACGCATGAAACCGTCACCAGCTTTGATGTGACGCCTGTCATTGCCTTTGTTAGAGACACATTCGAGATCAAACCGGAGCCCGGTGAGGTCGAAGAGGTGTTTTCTGTGCCGCTGGATCATGTGCTTGATCCGCGTAATTATCTTGTGCAATCCCGGCGCTGGCGGGGCACAAGGCGGCATTATTTTGTTGTGCCTTACGGACCCTATTACATCTGGGGCGCAACCGCGCGTATGTTGCGGGCATGGTCAAATCAAATGACATTGTGATTCCTCCCGGCACCAGCTGGTTGATGGACAAAGATGCGCAGGCGGTTTGCCGCGTGATCCAAGAAGGCGGGTATCAGATTTTTTATGTCGGCGGCTGTGTGCGCAATGCGCTTTTGAGGTTGGCCGACAGCGATGTGGATATGTCGACCGATGCTCTGCCGGAAAAGGTCATGCAATTGGCCGGAGATGCAGGCATGAAGGCGATCCCAACTGGCATTGACCATGGCACAGTGACGGTTGTTGCCGGTGGCAAACCGTTTGAAATCACCACATTTCGGCGAGATGTCGAGACAGACGGACGTCGCGCGGTTGTAGCCTTTTCCAATGATATTGCCGATGATGCCCGCCGCCGGGATTTTACCATGAATGCGCTTTATGCGGATGCGCTGGGCGGGGTTGTGGACCCCTTGAACGGTTTGCCGGATCTGTTGGCGCGGCGGATCAGGTTCATCGAAGATCCGGCTGCTCGCATTCAAGAAGACTATTTGCGCATCCTGCGGTTCTTTCGGTTTTCGGCTTGGTTTGGCGATCAACAAGACGGCTTTGATGCAGATGCACTGGCCGCCATTTCATCAAATACCCACGGGTTAGAGACACTTTCAGCAGAACGTGTGGGTCAGGAAATGACCAAACTTCTGGCGGCGCCCGATCCTGCGCCCGCGGTTGCAGCGATGCGTCAAACGGGTGTGCTGCATGCGCTCTTGCCCGGCAGTGATGACCGATGGTTGGCTGTTCTGGTCCATATGGAGGGCGCGTTAGGCTTAGGCCCCAGCTGGCTGACCCGTCTGGCTGTGCTCGGCGGCGATGATCCGGCGGTTCGTTTGCGGCTGAGCAAGGCAGACAACAAACAGCTTGCCTTGTTGCGAGAGGCCGGTTTTTCGGGCCCACCACTGCCGGAACTGGCCTATCGGCACGGCGCAGAGGTGGCACATCAGGCGCTATTGCTCCGATCCGTTCTTGCGGAAAGTTTGCCGGATTTGTCCATGTTAGAGACGATTCTGGAAGCGTCCACCAAGGTTTTTCCACTGAAAGCTGCGGATCTGATGCCTGCGTTTTCCGGGCCCGCGCTGGGCCAGCGATTGAAGCGTTTGGAACAGGCTTGGGTCAATTCCGGTTTTGCCTTGTCCCGCACAGAACTGCTTCAGTTGCCCTGAAGGGTCGACAGCCTGCCAAGAATTCTCTATGCAAATGCATATGAACACGGAGGATTGCAAAATGTATCGCGGGATTTGGTTGAGCTAACGCTCCCCTAAGCGCGTATTCCTATCGGGGCGCATTTGCGTGTCCTGATCATTTTGCCAATTCCTATTCCAAGGCCATTTGCCATGTTCCGTTTCTTTGAAAACCTCATCAACCCCTACGTTCCCTACACCGAACACGATAAACCGCCGCAAAAGCTGTGGCCGTTTTTGTGGGACTATTCCCAGCCTTTCAAAAAGGTGTTTGCCCTGACTGCTTTCATGTCGATTGTCGTTGCGGCGATTGAGATCTGGCTGATCTACTACATGGGGCGTCTGGTGGACCTGCTGGGCAGTGATCCGGCGCTGCTTTGGCAGACCTACGGCACTGAGCTGGTTCTTGTTGCGCTCTTTGTGCTGTTGATCCGCCCTGCGCTTCAGGGGCTTGATGTGCTGCTTCTGAACAATGCGATTATGCCGAATTTCGGCACTTTGATCCGCTGGAGAGCGCACAAACAAGTTTTGCGACAGTCTGTCGGCTGGTTCGAGAATGACTTTGCCGGGCGGATCGCCAACCGGATCATGCAAACGCCGCCCGCTGCGGGCGAGGTGGTGTTTCAGGTCTTTGACGCGATTTCCTATTCGCTGGCCTATTTGATCGGGGCGGCGATCTTGCTCACATTGTCGGATTTGCGGTTGCTGGTACCGCTTTTGGGTTGGTTTGTTCTTTATGGATTTCTGGTGCGCTGGACCTTGGCGCGGGTTGGTCCCGCAGCCAAGGACGCCTCTGATGCGCGGTCTGCTGTGACGGGGCGGGTTGTGGACGCCTATACAAATATCCACTCGGTCAAGATGTTTGCCCACCATGATCTGGAGCTTGGTTTTGCCAAGGATGCCATCGAGGAGGCGCGGCGCACTTTCCAGATCGAGATGCGGATTTTCACCATCATGGATGTCTATCTTGTGGCGTTGAACGGGCTGTTGATTGTCGGCATCGTTGGTTGGGCGCTTTGGCTTTGGACGGCAGGGGAGGCAAGCGTGGGTGTTGTCGCGGCAGCGGCGGCGCTGACACTGCGGCTGAATGCGATGACCGGCTGGATCATGTGGGCGCTTTCCTCGTTCTTTCGCCAGCTTGGCGTGGTGGCCGAAGGGATGGAGACCATTGCAGAGCCGATTACCTTGGTGGATGCGCCCAATGCCAAGCCACTGCAATTGCCCGCTGGGCGGATCGAGATGCAAGGTTTGGTCCATCACTACGGGCGCACATCGGGGGGATTGCAGGGCGTTGATCTTGAGATTGCACCGGGAGAGCGGATTGGCCTGATTGGCCGATCTGGCGCAGGCAAATCCACTCTGGTTAAGCTGCTCTTGCGGTTTTATGAGGCCGAAGGCGGGCGGATCTTGATCGACGGTCAGGACATCAACGAGGTCACCCAAGACAGCCTGCGGCAGCATATCGGTATGGTCCAGCAAGACAGCTCTTTGTTGCACCGTTCGGTTCGTGAAAACATTCTGTATGGCCGTCCGGACGCTAGCGAAGAAGAGATGATCGCGGCCGCCAAGCAAGCGCAAGCGCATGAATTTATTCAGGATCTGTCCGATCCCGAAGGGCGTCACGGCTATGATGCACGGGTTGGAGAGCGCGGTGTCAAACTGTCTGGCGGACAGCGGCAGCGGATCACGCTGGCACGGGTCATTTTGAAAGATGCGCCGATCCTGCTTTTGGATGAGGCAACTTCCGCCCTTGATAGCGAGGTGGAGGCTGCGATTCAGGAAACCCTTTATGGGATGATGGCGGGCAAATCGGTGATCGCCATTGCGCACCGTCTGTCCACCATCGCAGAGATGGACCGCATTTTGGTTCTGGATGAAGGGCGCATTGTCGAAGAGGGATCGCATGACGCGCTTTTGGCGCGGGGCGGGCTATATGCAGATTTCTGGTCTCGCCAATCGGGTGGGTTCCTCAAACTGGATGAAGACGCATGAACATTGGCAATTGGATCAACCCGTTTCGCGCCGCCGAAGGGCCGCCGCCCCAAACATTAGGGGCGTTTTTGCGGTGGTGCCTGTCCGGCGCTTGGCCGGTGCTTTGGCTTGCCGCGTTGCTTTCTGCCGCTGCTGGAGTGATGGAGGCTGGCACGGCGCTGATCCTTGGCCGGGTCATCGATGCCACGGTCAGCGCAGGGCCCGAGGCATTCTTTGACGGGCGGAATCTGGCGCTGATCCTCGGGGCTGTTGGGTTTTTTCTGATCCTGAGGCCAATCCTGTTTGCTCTTAGCTCTGCTTCGAATGCGATCATGGTGCAGCCGAATGTGAATCCATTGGTTCTGTCGCGTTTGCATCGTTGGACCCTTGGTCAGAATGTCGGCTTCTTTGACGATGATTTTGCAGGGCGGATTGCGCAGAAACAGATGCAGGCGGCGCGTGCAGTCACGGATATCGCATCAGAGCTGATCAATGTGGTGGCTTTTGCGCTGGCGTCGCTCTTGGGCTCGCTTGCGCTGCTGGTGGCGATTGATTGGCGGGTGGCTGCCGGGTTTCTGGTCTGGCTGGTTCTGTATTTTGCAGTGATCAACTGGTTCTTGCCGCGTGTGCGCAAACGGTCCGCGGGCCGTGCAGGCGCGCGTGCGATGGTGTCGGGGCAGGTTGTGGATACGATCACCAACATCAAGACAGTGAAACTGTTTGCCCATGCGGATCACGAAGATCGTGCCGCTTTGGGCGCCATGCAGACCTTTCGCGAACGCGCGTTGGAGTTTGGTTATCTCGCCGCTGGTTTCCGTCTGACCTTGATGACATTGGCGGGGCTTTTGCCGGTGGTCTTGCTGGGTGGTACGATCTTGCTTTGGCAGCGCGGTATGGCAAGTGAGGGCGATATTGTTGCGGCAGGGGCCGTGGCGATCCGTATCGCGCAGATGACCGGTTGGGTCAGTTTCACTTTAATGGCGATCTATTCCAACGTTGGTGAAGTTGAGGACGGCATGAAGACCCTGACGCCCCGTGTGAGGTTGGAGGACGGCCCGGATGCCAGGTCATTAGATATGGTTCAAGGGCGCATTGAAATGCGGGATCTGGGGTTTGCCTATGGTCGTGAGGCGGGCGGCGTTGAACGGATCGACCTGACAATAGAACCGGGTGAAAAGCTGGGCATTGTTGGTGCCTCCGGAGCCGGTAAATCAACGCTCGTTTCCCTTATACTTAGGCTCTATGATGCAGAACAGGGTCAAATATTGATCGATGATCTTGATGTGCGTCATACCACTCAAGAAAGCCTTCGGCGCAACATTGGGATGGTTACGCAGGAAACCGCGATGTTCAATCGGTCTGCGCGTGACAACATCCTGTATGGCCGGCCAGATGCGACCGAAGCAGAGGTTATCGCCGCGGCCGAACGGGCCGAAGCGCACGGGTTTATTCAGGAGCTTGAAGACCACCGCGGGCGTCGCGGTTATGAGGCGCATTTGGGTGAACGGGGTGTGAAACTGTCAGGTGGGCAACGCCAGAGGATTGCACTGGCGCGGGCTATTCTCAAAGATGCGCCCATTCTGGTGCTGGATGAGGCGACCTCTGCCCTCGATAGTGAGGTCGAAGCGGCCATTCAAACCGCGCTGACCCGTGTGATGGAGGGCAAAACCGTTCTGGCGATTGCACACCGCCTGTCCACGCTGACGGAGATGGACCGCATTATCGTTATGGATCAAGGGAGGATTGTCGAAACCGGCAATCACGAGGCGCTTTTGGCAAAAAATGGTCTTTATGCGCGCTATTGGCAGCGGCAGTCGGGCGGGTTCCTGAATGTAAAGGCGGCTGAATAGGGGTTTTGTGCAAGGCTGCGGCGGGGTAAGGCGGGGCATGACAGAACATCACATTCTTCGATTGGGCCATCATGGCGATGGCATCGCCGATGGCCCGATATTTGCGCCGCTGACCCTTCCGGGTGAAATGGTATCCGGTACAGTTGACGGCAGCACCTTGTCAGACGTGCGTATCCTGACGCCATCTGATGATCGGGTTACGCCGCCGTGCCGGCATTTCAAATCCTGTGGTGGATGCCAGTTGCAACACGCATCGGAGGATCTGGTCGCGACGTGGAAACAAGACGTGGTGAAACATGCACTGGATGCGCATGGTTTAGAGACTGTTTTTAAGCCACTTCATATCTCGCCCGCGCAATCGCGGCGGCGGGCCACTTTTGCGGCACGGCGTACGAAAAAGGGCGCGATGGCAGGGTTTTATGGCCGCAGTTCGGACGTTCTGATTGAAATCCCTGATTGTAAGCTTCTCGCGCCCGAGGTCTTGGAGGGCCGCGCGGTGGCCGAAGATCTGGCGGTGATCGGGACCAGCCGTAAGGCGGCGCTTGCGGTCACAGTGACGGCATCGGCCAATGGACTGGATGTGGCGGTGGCGCATGGCAAGCCGCTCGATGGTCCGCTGCGGCAAGAGCTTGCCAGTTTGTGCGAACGGCGCGGTTTGGCGCGGCTCAGTTGGGATGATGAGGTGATCGCGATGCGCCACGCCCCGGTGCAAACCTTTGGCCGCGCCGCTGTGACCCCGCCGCCGGGCGCGTTTTTGCAAGCCACGCAAGATGGCGAGGCAGCTTTGCTGGCCGCAGTCAAAGAGGCTGTCGCGGGCGCAGATGCATTGGCCGATCTGTTTGCCGGTTGTGGCACCTTTGCGCTGCCGCTTGCAGAAACCGCGCGTGTGCATGCGGTTGAAAGCGTTGCGGAAATGATGACTGCGCTGGATCATGGCTGGCGGATGGCCGAAGGTCTTAAGCCCGTGACTACAGAAACACGTGATCTGTTTCGCCGGCCATTGTTGCCCGACGAAATGCGCAAGCTGGATGCGGTTGTTTTGGACCCACCCCGCGCAGGTGCCGAACGGCAAGTGGCCGAGATTGTGATCGCGCGCGTGCCGCAAGTGGCCTATGTGTCGTGCAATCCTGTGACCTTTGCACGCGATGCGCTGACGATGGTCAACGCTGGTTACACGTTGAATTGGGTGCAGGTTGTCGATCAGTTTCGTTGGTCGTCCCATGTTGAACTGGCGGCAAGCCTGACTGCACCAGCCTGATCTGGCAGTGATTTGCCGGTTTGCGCGGATGTTTCAAAACCGCCACAATCACGGCTTTTTGACTGCGGGCATTTGGGCTATATGCTAGCGCCATAACAAAGGGCAAAAATCGCCCGGCAAATTAGGCAGTACAGATGAACCGCAGAACAGTCATTCTTGGCGGCACCGCGCTTGTGGCGCTGGGCGCCTGCAGCAGCAGCAAATTCAAACGCTACAACGGCCCTGAAGTCACCTATGTGGTGGTGAACAAAGAGGCGCGGCGCATGTATCTGTTGCATCATGACAAGGTGCTTGAGGATTATGACATCAAGCTGGGCTTTGCCCCTATTGGTCACAAACAGATCGAAGGGGACGGGCGCACGCCTGAGGGAATTTATCTGATCGACCGGCGTAATCCCAACAGCCAATTCCACCTGTCTTTGGGCATTTCATACCCAAACAACGCAGATCGCGCTTATGCCAAATCCATTGGCAAAACGCCGGGCGGCGATATCTTTATTCACGGGCAAAAGAACCCGTTGAAAAAGGATAAGGGCGATTGGACCTGGGGCTGTATTTCTGTGACGAACAAGCAGATGGAAGACATCTATGCGATGGTTGGGAACGGAACACCGATCCAGATCAACCCTTAGGCATAGGGTGTTGGGTCAGTTGCCCATCACCAAGGTCCACCAGATTTTCCCGCCCGATTCCTGATGCCATGCAAAACCCATGTTGCGCGCATCGGGCGACATGATCACGCGGCGCGTGTCTGGCTGGTCCATCCATGCGGCGAGAGTCTCAAGCTCGGATTCGTAGGTCTCCGAAATTGTCTCACCGACAAGACGGCCCGCATAGCCAACGCGGCTGATCCGGTCGATCGGGGAAGAGCCATCAGAGCCGAAGTGCCACGGGCGGTTCTGGCGCGCCATATCCTTGGAATGGGTTGCCGCCGCCGCGTTCAGTTTTGAATCCAAGGCAACCGGAGCACGCCCCGCCGCACCGCGCAGGGCATTGACGCTGTCCACCATACGGAACGGGATCTTTCCCGCATCGCCGCGGCTGATCCTATAGACCTTTGGCAGCGGCTTGCCGTCTGTTCCAATGCCGGGTTCAACCGGCGCACAGGCAGCAGCAGCCAAGGCAATAGCCATCAAGGCAGACAGGATACGGATCATAGCTTTGCTCCAGCAAAAACGGTGTTCTGCCTCTCCTACATTGGGTTGCGTTGCAGTTCAAACGCACATCAGCGTGAGTCTGCCAGTTAACGGTGGTTTGATTTGATACTGCGTCTTTCGCGCCATATATGTCTGTAAAATAGCGAAATTGCCCAATGAGGGGGACATATCATGTCTGACAGTCAATTTTCCAACGGTGGCCGCCGTGCATTTCTGGCCGGTAGTGCTGCGATGTTGGCCACGCCTGCGCTGGCGCAGGACACCGCCGCCGTCAATTCAACTGCGACCACCGAAAATGAGCGCGATCTGACAGAGACCGTGCGCCGCAATATCTCCAGCTTTCGGACGCTGGATTGGCAGCCTTATTTTGACAACACCAACAATGGCGCGATTCTGGTCGATATCGACAGCCGCGCTGTGCATTACTGGTCCGAGGATCAGAGCATCTACAAACTGTATCCGTCCAGCGTACCACTGACCGAGGATCTGACCCGCCGTGGCCGGACCAAAGTTGTGCAAAAGGTTGATGGGCCAAGCTGGCGACCGACGCCATCCATGCTCAAGCGCAACCCAGAATGGCCCCCGTTCATCGGACCCGGCCCGGAGAACCCACTGGGAACGCATGCGCTTTACCTCAGCTGGACCTATTACCGGATTCACGGCACCCACGACACGCGCAAGATTGGCCGCAAATCCTCTAACGGATGTATCGGTCTGTATAATGAGCATATTGCGGAGCTATTCGGGATGGCCAAAGTGGGCACTCAAGTGTTGCTAATTTGACGACATTCGGGTGATTGTAGGTTGTCTGAATGGAATCCGGGTTTGCAATCCGCTGTATATGCTGTTTAGACAGAACTACGAGGTAAGTCTTGGGTGCGTGTCCGCACATTGATGTGGCACGCCTTTTCTGGAGGTTATGTTATGAAAAAACTCGTTCTCGCCGCTGCACTGACAGCTGCCGCATCGACCGCATACGCTGGTTCGCTTGCAGACCCGGTCATCGAAGCACCTGTTGTTGTTGAAGAAGCCGCTGGCTCTTCTTCCGGCATCCTGCTGCCGCTGATCCTGCTGGCAATCGTTGCTGCGGCTGTTGCTGCCGACTAATCGGTATCGACTACTAAAACGAAAAAGGCGGTACCTCGGTACCGCCTTTTTTTTTGTGTGTCTAAAGGGTAAATTTCTGCCCTCGAAAACGCTCAGTCCAGCCAACCGCGCAGGTTTTCTACAATGGTGTTGGTCAGCGCTGTGATATGCGCGTCATCATCATTGAGGCAGGGAATATAGGTGAAGTGTTCGCCGCCCGCCTCTTCAAAGCTTTCCTTGATCTCTTCGTTGATCTCTTCAAGCGTTTCGATGCAATCGGCAGAGAACGCAGGTGCGCAAACAGCGATGCTTTTGTTGCCCGCTTCGGCTTGCCTTGCGACTTCCTCAACCGTGTAGGGTTGCAGCCATTCTTCGGGACCGAACTTTGATTGGAAGGTTGTCATGATCTGGGTGTTGTCCCAGCCCAACCGTTCCTTCAGCAGCCGCGTGGTTTTCTGGCATTGGCAATGATAGGGGTCGCCCTCCATCAGATAGCGTTGCGGCAAACCGTGGTAGGAACAGATCAGGATATCAGGTTTGGTTTCTGCCGCCGCATAGCCCCGTTCGATGGACTGCGCCAAGGCTTCGATATAATCGGGGCGATCAAAATAGGGTTCAACCACGCGGGCGACGGGTTGCCATTTTTCTTGGCCCAATGCGGTAAAGAACGCATCACAGGCGGTTGCGGACGTGGCCCCGGCATAATGCGGATAAAGCGGGAAAAACAGGATCTTGGAACATCCTGCCTTGGTCATCGCTTCGACTTTTGATTGGGTGGACGGATTACCGTAGCGCATGCAGAAATCCACCATCACATCATCGCCGTAACGGTCTTGCATCTGTGCGGTGATTTTGGCGGTTTGGGCTTTGGTGATGGTCATCAAGGGGCTTTCGCCCGCCTCTTCGTTCCAGATGGATTTATAGGCGGCACCGGATGTAAACGGACGTTTGGTGAGGATGATCCCCTGCAAAAGCGGTTGCCACAGCCATGGGGAATAATCGATCACCCGACGGTCGGACAAAAACTCGCTCAGATAGCGGCGCATCGACCAATAATCATAGTTGTCCGGCGTTCCCAGATTGGCCAATAGAACACCCACCCTTTGTTTCGGCAGGGCGGGGTGATCCGTATTGGAATGGGGCGGACGGGCAGGCTGCATGTGGGAAAATCCTAAAAGCGGTGTTCTTGGTGAAATAGACGCTTTGCCCTTGGGGTCAAATAGGCAGTTTTGTCTCATCGGTTTTGAGGGCATCGGCCAACCGCTGTTGCGCAGATCCGGGGCGCAAAGGTTTGGGTTGGCTTTCATCGGGGGCCCAGCCGGTGAGGAAGATCAACTCAAATGTCGCGGTGACCCGTCCCTCCGCGCCCAGATAGTTGTCTTGGTAAAGTTGCACAGCCGTTTCCATAACGCGGCGGGCGGTCGGGCGGCGTAACCGGCCAGTGAGGGCGTTGGTCTCGCCCATGCTGCGCAAATCCCGCATCAGATGCCAAGCATCGTCATATTCGACAGTGAGCGGCAAGCTGTCTGCGACGGGCAATGCAAACCCGGCCCGCTGCAGCAGCGCGCCCATGTCGCGCAGTTCCGCCATTGGGGCGATGCGCGGTGACATACCCCCGGTAACATTGGCCTCCGCTTGGCCCAGGCAGGCACGCAATTCATGCAGGGTCTGGCCACCAAAAGCGACGGATAGGAACAACCCATCCGGCCGCAGGGCGCGGCGACATTGAATGAGCTGGCCAACCGGATCATTCGCCCAGTGCAGGGCCATCGCATGGACCAGCAGATCATAGCTGGCAGGCTCAACCGCGAGGGTGTCGTCGTCGGCCAGAGCGGTCATGTTTGGCAGGCGTGATTCCCAGAAATCAGCAAAGCCGGTGATCAATCCCATCTTGCTAAACGGCTTTTTAACCAGTTGCAGGCGATCTTCCACCTCATCGGCGGCGGTCTGGTGCAGGAACATCCCGCCAGCATTGGCGCGGGCGCGGTGCAGGCGCAGGGCTGTCAGGTCGGTAAGAACAGGATTCTGGGTCATCCGGGGTAGATATGACGATAACAAGCAGACTTCAAACAGGGCTGAACGCCATTTATCCGCCCCGATGTCTGGCTTGCGGCGATATCGTGGATGGCGATTTTGGCCTGTGCGGTAAATGTTGGCGCGATACCGCTTTTGTCGGCGGTATGGTCTGCGACAGCTGCGGCGTACCTCTGCCAGGCGAGGAGGATGACGTTTCACATCAATGTGATGCCTGTTTGCTATCGCCCCGGCCATGGGTGCGCGGGCGGTCTGCGCTCTTGTACCGTGATACTGGGCGCAACCTGGTTTTGGCTCTGAAACATGGCGACCGACAAGAGATCGCGCAGCCAGCGGGCCTATGGATGGCCAATGCGATCAAGGGGCTGGTGCCAGAGCAGGCCTTGATCGCACCTGTACCGCTACATTGGCAACGGATGATACAGCGCCGCTATAACCAATCGGCCCTTCTGGCCAAGGCGTTGGCAGAGCGGAGCGGGCTGTCATGGGCGCCCGATCTGTTGCAGCGGCATCGGCGCACCCGCCGTCTTGATGGTATGGACCGCGAAACCCGATACCGGACCTTGCAAGACGCCATGCGCGTTCATCCGCGGCGACGGCACCGATTGATCGGGCGACCGGTGCTTTTGGTTGACGATGTGATGACAACTGGCGCGACGTTATCTGCCGCGACACAGGCCTGTTTGGATGCCGGATCAGGGCCGGTCAGTGTCGTAACACTGGCGCGGGCGGTGAAAGACGCTTAAATCCCTCTCAACAGTTTTGTTGAAAAGGGATCGGTTCATGAAAACCGTCGAGATATATATATCACCGCTTTGCGGGTTCTGCCACGCGGCCAAACGGCTTTTGAACAGCAAGGGTGTCAGCTTTGCCGAGGTTGACGTGTTGGCAAATCCGGACCGCAAGGCAGAGATGATCCAACGCGCCAATGGTGGGCGCACTGTGCCGCAGATCTTTATCGGCGGCGATCATGTGGGCGGGTCGGATGATCTGCATGCGCTGGAACGGGCAGGCAAACTCGACTCCTTGCTTGAGGCCTGAGCGTGAAATCCGCGCTGCTTCAGCTGAATGTGACGGATGATCCGGCAAAAAACCTGCCGGTGACCGTTGGGATGTTGCGCGATGCCGTGGCGCAGGGGGCAAAGTTTGTTTTGACTCCCGAGGTGACCAATTGTGTTTCCACCAGTCGCCGACACCAACAGGATGTTTTGCAGCATGAGGTTGAGGATCAAACCCTCGCCGCGCTTCGGGAAGAGGCAGCAAAGGCGGGGATCTGGCTTTTGATCGGGTCGCTGGGCCTCAAAACAGATGATCCGGACGGACGTTTTGCCAACCGCAGCTTTCTGATTGCGCCCGACGGGTCCGTGGCGGCGCGGTATGACAAGATTCACATGTTCGACGTGCAGATCAACGAGACCGAAACCTACCGCGAATCCGAAGGATACCGGCCCGGCACACAGGCCGTGGTGGCGGAGACAGCTTTTGCCCGGATCGGGATGAGCGTTTGCTATGATGTGCGCTTTCCCAAATTGTATCAGGCTCTGGCCAATGCTGGCGCACGGATCATCACGGTGCCTGCGGCCTTTTCCCCTGTGACGGGGGCGGCGCATTGGCATGCCTTGCTCCGGGCGCGGGCGATCGAAACGGGATGTTTCGTAATTGCACCCGGCCAAACCGGCACCCATGCCAGCGCCAGCCGCAAGACACGTGACACGTATGGCCATTCTTTGGTCGTTTCCCCGTGGGGCGAGGTGATTCTTGACGCAGGGGAAGCGCCGGGCGTTTACAACTTTGATCTGAATATGGAAGAAGGGGAAGCGGCGCGGCGCAGGGTGCCAAGCCTGTCCAATGCCCGCGAATTTCGGCCCCCTGATCCGGTAGACCAATGACCCAAGACAAGAATGCCCTCGCCATATTGCTTTTTAGTGAACTGCTTGCTGCAGATCACGCGGTGCGGGGCAGTCTGACCAAAATCCTGCCAAAAGGCATGGAAATTTCGCATTTCTCGGTCCTGAACGTCTTGGCTTTTAAGGGCGAGGAAAGCACCCCAGCCAAGCTGGCGGAGCGGTTCAATGTGACGCGCGGGGCAATGACCAACACCCTGAACAAACTGCAATGGGCGGGGTATATTCATGTGCGCCCGGATTGGGACGATGCCCGCCGCAAGATTGTGCAGATCAGTCCTGCCGGACGGCAGGCGCGTGATGATGCCTTTGCCGCGATCACCCCGACCATCAACAAGGTTGTTGATGATCTGGGCGAAGAACAGGCGCGGGCCGCTTTGCCAATCTTGCGCGGTATTCGCAAGCAGCTCGCCTAAGGTCAGCTAGGCCGTGTGCTGGCGGTGACGTAATTCACACTCAAATCTCTGTCCGACAGGCTCCAGCTCCAGGCGATGGGATTGAACACAAACCCTTTGCGATCCACAGGGGTCAGGCCCGCACGGGTCAGCAGGTCAAACAGTTCATCCGGGGTGATGAACTTGGACCATTCATGGGTGCCCTTGGGCAGCCAGCGCATGATGTGTTCCGCACCGACAATGGCCATCATGTAGGACTTTGGGTTGCGGTTGATCGTCGAGCAGATGTGCAATCCGCCGGGTTTGAGCAGATCGTGACAGGCGGTCAGATAATCAATGGGCGAGGCAACATGTTCGACCACCTCCATATTCAACACCGCGTCAAATTGTTCGCCTGCCTCTGCCATCGCCTCAGCTGTGGTGTGACGGTAATCAATATCGAGACCTGATTGCGCGGCATGCACCTGCGCTACGGGAATGTTGCCAGCGGCGGCATCTGCGCCCGCCACATCCGCGCCCAGCCGGGCCATCGGTTCGGCCAGCAGGCCGCCGCCACAGCCGATATCAAGGATTCGCAAACCTTTGAACGGCGCATCTGATTTCAGGTCACGGTCAAATTCACCGGCGATCTGGCTGGTGATATAGTCCAACCTGCAGGGGTTGAGCATGTGTAAAGGTTTGAATTTACCGTTCAAATCCCACCATTCGGCGGCCATCGCTTCGAATTTTGCAACTTCGGCGGGGTCAACTGTTGTTTGAGGCGTTTGC